>Ga0209080_1000174_pt1 | contig 49634 bp, 51 predicted proteins | sample JNZ110809AmetaG_FD_184123 | JGI IMG/M metagenome (GOLD analysis project Ga0209080, IMG submission 184123) | Hot spring microbial communities from Jinze hot spring, China to study Microbial Dark Matter (Phase II) - JNZ 110809A (SPAdes) (version 3) ...
GCGATCCAACAATGCAGCGGAAGATGTTTGGATGGGTTTTCCGAGAGTTGGGTTTCGATGAGTCTAAGTTTAGAGGTGTTGAAATAAGGAATATGAGTACTGAGGAAGCCATCAAGGCTATTGAGGAGGCTCTGAGTGTGTGAGGTGTTTAGGTTTGACTAGGAACTGGTATCCAGTAATAAACTACGAGAAGTGCAGTGGGTGCCTAACATGCTATAACTTCTGCCCGCACGGGGTGTACGGCCTAGGCGCTGACGGGAAGCCGGTGGTGGTTAAACCGGATAACTGCGTTGAGCTGTGCAGGGGTTGCCAGAAAATCTGCCCCTCATCAGCGATCAAGTATTATGGAGATGAGCAGTAAGGAATTCCAACCCTTTAATTCTTTCGTAGCCTCTTTAAGCCTGGTTAGGTGTGGTAGGTGGATAGATATCCCTCAGATTGCCGAATACGTTCAGGGAGCTCCTTCCTGGATGTAGTGTAGAGCTCTCCCGAGCATGAACCCTGCCTTAAATCCACTGCCTTTCCTAAGATGATATAGGGATAGGTTGAAGTAGTACTCTATGAGGGTTTTAGAGGGCTGTGGTGCTTTGCATAACCAGTATAAACTCTGACACAGCCTCTCGCTGTTCAACTTAGATTTTCTGTTTAAGAGTCTCCACATAGTGGTTCTACTTACCTTAAGAACCTCCTACACCCTATCCTTACCATGTTTATCCACGGTGTACTGGAGGATCTTAGCTCTATCCTCTTGGCTTAAAGCTTTTAGGTTCAGAGTATTGTACTAGGTTTTCACAGCCATATCCGTTGTCTCCTAGATAGATAGTATTATCGTGTAGCAATATTAGTTAATCGTTTCACGGTGTATGTGCGGGTCTGAAACAATGTTTCTGTATCTGTGGAAAGAGTTGAGTTTGTTTATTTGTTTGGCGCCGGGGGCGGGATTTGAACCCGCGTGCGGATATCCCGCACCGGCTCTCAAGGCCGGCCCCTTAGACCGCTCGGGCACCCCGGCTTTCTGTAGTTCTTATTGGTTGATTAATTAAAAGCTTTAGTTCTGCTTTCTAGCTAAATATACTTTGTATCCTTTTTTCGAGACTAGCTTTTCTGCTGTTCCGAATGTTTCTATAAGTAGTTTATATACTTTTTCTGCTCCCTTTCTTGCTACTATTTGTAGTGTTCCTCTTTCTTGAAGATGATTCATAGACTCATTAATTATCTTATCGATGACATTCATACCTGCAGAAAAGGGAGGGTTTGTATATATAGCGTTAAATTTTAGGTGTTTTACAGGTTCGTACAGGTTTCCATGTAAAACCTTAATTCTGTTTAAATCTAGTTTGTTTCTTATGATGTTTCTCTTGGTAATTTCTACAGCATCCTTGTTTATATCAACCATATATATCTCTAGGTTGGGATTTATTTTAGCTAATGTGATACCTATAACACCATATCCACATCCAAGATCTAGAACAACACCTTTTTCAGGTATTTCTGCATATTCTATTAGTAATCTTGTTCCTTCATCTATGTGTTTATATGAGAATAATCCTGGAACAACTTCTAGCTCTACACTAACACCTCTTACATAATCGGATATAAGTTGGTATACCCCTTTTCTTGTCCGTTCTTTATAGTAATGGCTTTCTACATATACTAACATTTCAATCACGATTTACATTTAATTAGATTTGATCAACTCTTTGTTTTGTCGCCATGTTTTCGGATATATATTTGGATCTATAATCACTCTCTCTATTTTCACAACTATACCTTTTTCTATTGATAGAATTTCTTTGCTGTTCATCAATGCTCTACCTATAGCTACGAGCTCACCCTTTAGAGTCATTACAGCAACACGATCCCCTTTACCTATTTTATTAGAAAGTATGGCTACGCCAGGAGCAGCAAGTTGTGCCCCATGTGCTATAGCATCTACAGCACTATCTTTAATTAATATCTTTGGTAGAAATGCTACTATATGTTCCATAGGCAATAGATATTTTCTAATTAGAGTCTCATCTTTATAGTTGTTCCATAAGTAAAGTGCTTCAGAAAGTTCATGCAGTGTCACAAGATCTCTATCCTCAGTAAGATGTGCTACAGCAGTTCTTCTTAACTCTCTCATATGTGCTTCAACACCCAGGACTAAACCTATATCATGACATAGCTTCCTAACATATGTACCAGATTCACATTTAACTCTAAACAATACATGCCTATTCTCTATTTCAATTACATCTATACTGTAAATTTCCTTCATCCTCAATGATCTCTTGACGGAGGACCGTAATGGTGGTCTTTGATATATTTTGCCTATGAACATATTTATCACAGATAGTATTTTCTCTTTCTCGACATAATCGTGAAGCTCCATAAGTGCTACATACTCTTTATATGAGTGCATGAGCACTCCTATGATCTTAGTAGCCTTCTCTAAAGATATTGGTAGTACTCCTGTTACCTTTGGATTTCCCCGCTCAGCCCAACATCATGGGCTGAGCTCTAGGGTTCCCCCATGACCAGCTTTTTCAAGATTAAACATCTTCTTAATCCATGCCACAACCTCATGACTTGTTGGTCCAGGAGGTTTATCTAAAACTATTAAGCTACTATGTATGTGATCCTGTATTGATCTTGCGTATGGTAGAGAGCCGTGTTTTTCATCAGTATCTTCATCATATTTGACTACATACTCGTGGTCAATATTTGCGGCTCTGTCTAATAATTTAATAAATTCTATTCCTTTTTCCCTCATATATGTCACCTTACCGAATTCACTACTTCTACTACAAATACATATACATAGAAGAACTGGTTAAAACTCAACATCTTCTCTCTAAGAAAAACGAGGTAAGAATTCACTGGATCATAAGTTATTTTATCTTCTTAGGAGTATCGGGGTTAGTTTGACTCTTATACGCTCCTTCATGAAATCTATTAGATTCATCTGTTCAAGAGCTTTCATGATTTCTTCATCTGATGCACCCTTCTTTATGTCGATTTTCTTGTCCAACACCTCTATATGGTTGATATTACATCTCCTTCTTTTAACACCAGTTAAGGTCTTGGGTCCAGTTATGTCTACGTAGTTTTCGTCTATTATTTCAACTATAACGCATTTGCGGCCACTCTCACGACCCGCTATTTTAACACATATTCTACCAATCTCAATAGCAGGCATAACTCTATACCTCCCGACTTTTCTAGTTCATACTTAATAGACTTAGTTTATAGGCTTTAATCGTGTCATAAATATCATATGCGATACACAGAGTGATAGTAGTATCTCTATATCTAGGTCTAAGCAATTAATGTTCGTGTAGATACCTAGTAACCTAAACTTATTTGGAAATTTCACAAAAAATATCTACCATAACTTTATCAACACGGCTTCTCCTCCTTTTCTCGAAATCAGTTAAAATTCTAAGTGGTATTAACTGGTACTCACCATTAGGTAGCTCTCTCTTAATGAGTATGGGAAGCACACCTATATTAAGTTCATGTTCAGCTATTATCACACTATCTTTGGGATTAAGCTTTGATACGTCAATAAGCGGAGGCGCTCCCATGGTCAACTGCATTGCTCTCGCTGCTACTACTCTAGCCTTTTCATACTTCGTGAGACGAGGGGGACCTATGACTATTTCACTGACATCTCTTACCAACCTTACTGGAACACCCTTCTCGCTACTCATAAACTCTCCTCACCAATAATATGTATGTTGTACAAACATTTATAGAAGCTAAGGAAAAAAGTGTTAATGAGTATCAAATCTTCACATCTATGTAGGTAACGTTTTACTATAATACCTAATCAAGTGGGAGTCTAGCTCCTTCTTCCTCTTCTTCTTCTCTACCTTTCTTACCCGGCTTCTCCTCCTTCTTTGGTGAAGCTGCTATTACATCATCTATCTTCATAATTGTTGTAGCTGTTTCTGTAGCGCTTTTGATTATTTGCTTCTTTACTATAACAGGCTCTACTATATTCAGGTTAATCATATCGTCATTTACTTTCCCATTAATAACATCGATACCTGATGACTTTCTTCCTTCAGCATGTGTTTTCCTAAGTTCCATAACTGTTTCAAGTACATCCATACCGGCTGTTTGTGCGAGTACTGAGGGTATTTCATCTAATGCATCGGCAAAAGCTAATACCGCAAGCTGTTCTCTACCAGCTATTGACTCAGCCCATTTCCTTAACCTCATAGCTACTTCAATTTCTGTAGCTCCTCCTCCAGGCACAATCTTTGGGTCTCTCAGTATGTTTCTAACAGCATGAAGAGCATCATTAATGCTTCTCTCGACTTCATCTAGGAGCATATCATTAGCTCCCCTGAGCAATATTGTTGCTGCTTTAGGATTCTTACATTTTTCAACGAACATCATTTTATCGTTTCCAATCCTTCTTTCCTCAACTAGGCTACATTCACCTAGATCTCTTTCTGTTAGATCTCTGATGCTCGTCACTATTCTTCCGCCGGTAGCTTTTTCCAGTTTCTCCATATCGCTTCTCTTGACTCTTCTAACAGCCATAATACCTTTCTTAGCTAGATAATGCTGAGCAACATCATCAATACCCTTCTGGCAGATAACAACATTAGCACCAACAGAAGCAATCTTCTCGACATAATCTCTCAGTATCTTTGCTTCTTCCTCTAGGAAAGCTCTTATCTGATCAGGCGATGTTATGTTGATCTTTGCTGTTATATCTGGTTTTTCTATTTCTAGAGGTGTATCGAGTAAAGCTATTCTTGCTTTTTCTACTCTTCTAGGCATAGCTGGATGAACAACCTCCTTATCTAGAACAACACCATATATTAGCATGCTATCTCCTAAGCTACCACCACGTTTTTTCTCTATTTTAACCATATCCAGCTTAATATCATAATTACCTTCAGCTCTTTTTTCAGCGGCCGTAAAGGCTGCCTCCATAACCATATCCATAATCTTGTCCAATACATCTGATGTAGCTATATATTTGCTTGCCAATGTTGTGTATAGAGTTTTCTTTAACTCGGCTTTTGCCTTCTCTCTTTCTTCAACTACCTCGATATTGCTTATTGGTACCTTTATAGCTATTTCATCTAATATTTCTAGAGCCTTATTCATTGCCTTCTTATATCCTTCTATAATTATTGTTGGATGAATACCTTGATCAAGAAGCTTTTCTGCTCTCTCTAAGAGAGCTCCCGCAAGAACTACAACTGATGTCGTTCCATCACCCACTTCAGCATCAACAGCTTTAGCAGCTTCAACCAATAGTTTAGCAGCTGGATGTTGAACTTCCATCTCTTTAACGATAGCAGCTCCATCGTTTGTGACAGTTATATCACCAAAACTATCAACAAGCATTTTATCTAAACCACGAGGACCTAGGCTTGATCTCAGTATTTCAGCAAGTACTTTTGTAGCCATTATGTTAGCTTTAAGAGCTTCTTTACCATGAGCTCTCGAGGTTCCTTCCTTCAGTATTAGTACAGGTACTCCATATAGAGCCATATATCTACACCGAATAACGTTCATCTACAGAGGTTCTATATAAGCTTTAATGAAAATGACCTTGATGTTATTACATCATTCAATACTATCAATATACTTATGAAATCTCTCACAAGCATTACAGATATCGTTTAAGGTATAAGCTCCACAATATCTGCACCTTTTTGACGAGTTAAAAGCGTACCTCTGAAACAATTCAATAACTTTTGTGCTTGAGTACATAAGCTCTAAAGATGAGTATAGCATAGATTTTGCTTTACGTATATAATCTTCACATTCAAATTCTACACCTGGTTCTATATTCACATGGTCTAAGATTTTCATGAGAACCACATCAACAAACATTACGTAGTAGAACGGTCTCACAATCTTAATACCATCAACAATTTTTATAGGCAGACCTTCACTAAATACTGTTCCCAAAGTTGTCAATATTCCTGCGAGTAGAAATAATGCTAATTCATCTCTAAACAAAGGTGAGGCAACAAATTCTATATCGAATTTTCTAGCAATCCTTACGGCTACAGCCTCTATAAATTTGATCATTTCTACTTTGTTTGAAGGAACGTAACCTATATTAACTTTTAAATACCTATCGACCTTTACATTAAAAAATGTTTCAATATCTCGACATCTTGTTATACCATCTACACATAAAACATAGATTTTTGTCTTAAAATCTTTTATAGAATTACGGTATACAGTGAACCCTACAATAGATTCGCCAATAGCGTCTGGCCTAACAATATATAAAGATGATCCATTTCTACGAATCATCTGGTAGTAACTGACAGCTTTTCTGGTTTGCTTAACCAGACTACGAAAGAGGCACAATCTGCATAAAATTTCTCCAGAATTTCTACGTTTATACACTGCATACCTCCTTCTACAGGATGAGCATAGGGTATTCGTGCTACCCATAGATATTACCGTATTAAGGAGATGTGAACCTTATCTCTATTGAATAGGTTTTTAATGTTTCTTTTATTCCTCTTTTTAGCACGATTTCGTCATTTGTTCTCGAACCTAGCAATCCTTCTTGTTCGAATATACACGAACCATTAAGAAAAAGCTTTATTATAGCAGATTTTCGTGCTTGTTCTATCTCAAAAGATTCAAGTTCATCGCCTATTGACTGGTAATGAACTATGGCAAATGCTATTGAAGGTTTCGCCGATAGCTCAAGTTTATTGAGAATATCCTTAACATACTGCCATACACTTTCTCTATCCTTATTAGCTATAGCTATAACAGCTAGACGATTTTTAGAGATATGGTCTCTCAATTCGGAAGGAGTTGAGAACTCATACACCATTTCTATGTTCTCCTTTGCCAGCTGTTAACATTAGCTTCAGAATTTCTTTTTCTTTTGTATTAAGTGCAACTTCTATATCCAGTTTATCTCTTTCATGTGTTGGAGGCTTTAATCCTAAGCTATTGATATATAGGTAACCATATACAATGGTTTTCTTCACATCTTCCTCGCTATACAGATTTATTAATTCCTTTAATATTTTCTCGAAATCTATACTTCTCTTCAGCTCTTCCTCACTAACTGTTGATCCACAGACGATGCAAGTCAAATCTGGCATTAATGAATTGAATTTGCATCTAGGGCATTCTACTGGAAGCATACTATATTTTTTCGAGATCCAATAAGCTCTCCATGAAGCCCTAACAATGTCTATTAGATCCTCTCTTCCATACTCCATAGCTTCTCTGTACAATCTAGGTGCGTAGCCTAGAACTAGTTCACCTATATTGTTAACTATAAATTCCAACTGTACTATTGATAAACTTTCACGAAGCTCAAGAACAGATTGAGCTATTATCTGGTACATGTTTTGAGCATATCTACTGAACCTTCTCTTTATGGTATCTTTATCAAGCGTCGATGATTCTCCTCTTAGAATGTCTACAAGCTTTATTGCTACGGCTTTAGCTTCTTCACGATCTAGTTCTAGCATGTTGAGATTAAAAATATCAATCAATTCATCTAGATGTTTCTCGACCCATGATTCAGTATCAACATACTTCTTGCTACTCGAAGACCTAGTTTTATGCACTATTATCTGTTGTTCCTTCTTCTGCTCAATATTGTGACTCTCTAGTTCCTTCTTAATGTTTTTCTCTGATTTCTTCTTACCATCTCTTGCCACTGAGAACCACCTAGCGCTTAATATGACGACCTTAAATTCTGGTTAACGCTTCTAACAGTTGTTTAATGATTTCGCAGCTTAAATGCGAATTATTTTTATCGAGTTTATTACAATTTCTTTTATGTTTTTGGTTATATCCGTTACGGTATTACCATAATGTTACTATTTTTCTAAATCAAAGTTTTGAGGTACTCTCTAGTCATACTTATTACCTTTACAACAAGAAGATCTATTACTACTAGAGCGTGGTGAAAGAACATGATCTCTGAAGATGCTAATTTTCTTCTAGGTCAAACGATACCAGAAATTATTGTTACAAAACGTAACGGGAGAACAGAGCCATTTAGTGTAGATAAGATTGTGACCAGCATACGTAAGGCATGTGCTGAAGAATGTTCTGAAAATGAGGTACAGGAACTAGTCAAGACATTGATTGAGGAGATAAGCAAACGAACTTCGATAACTTCTGCTGAAATAGCTGATAGAATTGTAAGGATAATGATTATGAGAGGTATACTGAACAATAAATGGTTTGAAATAGCTAAAAGATACGAGCTAGGTGATGTGTATAAAGATATATATAGAGCCAAAGAGTTTAGCTTTGATCCCAAAGACCTAAAGCTTAGTTTTGCTGCAGTCAAGATACTGAAAAGCAGGTACCTAATGAAAGACCCTGAATCGAGTAACTATATAGAAACCCCACAGATGATGTTTAGAAGAGTTGCAAAAGCTATAGCACGTATTGAATATAATTACTGCATAGACAAAGTTAAAGCTGAAGACAAGTGTATGGAGCTAGAAAAGCTATGGGAAGAAAAATTCTATACGCTTCTTAGTGAACTCAAGTTTCTGCCGAATTCTCCTACATTAATGAACACTGGAACACGTTTAGGAATACTTTCTGCTTGTTTCGTTTTACCTGTTAGAGATGCTATAACTACTTCAGATGGTGAAGGAATATATGACGCAGTAAGAGCTCAAGCAATAATATTTCAACAAGGTGGTGGAACAGGTTTCGATTTCTCTGAACTGAGACCAGAAGGAGATAGTGTAGCTACAACAGGTGGTGTAGCAAGTGGACCTCTATCCTTCATGAAAATGTTTGATGTGAATACTGATGTCATTAAGCAAGGTGGTAGAAGAAGGGGTGCTAATATGGGTGCACTCCATGTATGGCATCCAGATATAGAGAAGTTTGTAGACTTAAAGTCGGGAAAATCGAAAGACATTCTATTACAGAATTTCAACATAAGTGTAGGTGTCTATGATTATTTCATGTATGCTGTTGTTAATGGTGGCATGATCCCCCTTATCAATCCTAGAAAGACCAACCTAAGATGTGATCTAGGTGCTGACTCAAAGTTCTACGCTATTACAAGAGCTCGACACTATTTAACAGAGGAATGGGTACAAAACGAGATTATCAATGAACTTGAGGAAAAAGGTGGAAGTGTATGGCTCGATGAATCACTGATAATAACCATCGATGAGGCTATGGCAATAGCTGAAGATAGAAATACTATCGTTAGATATATAGATGCACAAAAACTTCTCGAGAAAATAGTTAGAAATGCGTGGGATTCTGGGGATCCCGGACTTATATTCATAGATACTGTGAATAGCCGACACCCAGTGTGGTACTTAGGTAAAATAAACGCTACTAACCCATGTGGAGAACAGCCTCTCTTGCCGTGGGAGAGCTGCAATCTCGGTAGCATTGATCTATCTAAATATGTGTATACAGATCCTGATGGAGAGCCAAGGATAGCTTGGGGAGCGCTTGCTGAAGATCTAAAGGTAATTGCTAGATTCATGGACGATGTTATAGATGCTGCTAAATGGCCTTTACCTCAACTTGAGTATGCTGCTAAAAGAACTAGAAAGATAGGTGTTGGTGTTATGGGTTGGCATCATATGCTAATAAAACTTGGAATACCGTATGATAGTGTTGATGCTCTGTATCTAGGATATAGATTAGCGGAATGGATTGAATATAACCTCGCTTTAGCAAGTATAGAGCTATCAAGAGAACGTGGAGCTTTTCCAGCTTATGACCCAAAACGGTATAGACCTACATGGACTACTGCTAGAGCATTTGAGGAATTATTGAAGATATCTAACATGAAGAGCATTCCTTCGGCTAAGGTCATGAGGTTAATCGAGGATAGACCTGCTGTGGATTGGAGTTATGTGGAAGAATCTAGAAAGAAGTATGGTATACGTAATGCTACTTTAACGAGTATCGCTCCTACAGGAACAATAAGCATTATAGCTAATACTTCATCAAGTATAGAGCCTATATTTGCTGTAGCTTTTGAGAAATATGTTAGTGTAGGAACATTTATAGAAATTGACAGGTTATTCCTTGAATACTTGAAACGTTATGAACTAGATGATCCAAAACTTATAGAGACAATAGCTGAAAGAGGTAGTATAGGCGACATGTACTTTCTACCAAAGAGTATAAAAGAATTATTTAAGACAGCTTACGATATAGATGTAAAGTACCATGTGTTACACCAAGCCGTATGGCAGCAATGGGTTTGCGCAGGTGTTTCAAAGACAGTAAATATGAGGTTTGAAGCATCTATCGATGATGTTAGAGAAGCCTATATACTTGCATGGATGCTCGGATGCAAGGGTATAACTGTTTATAGAGATAAATCTAAGACTCAACAAGTTATATACGTAGGTGTAAAGATGCAACAAAAGGAAGAGAAAGAAACATTAGAGCATAAAGCTAGTATTACAGCAAAATTTACTGATATAAGTGATGCTGTAGAGAGTTCCGTCAAAACGGGTTGTCAATTATGTGAATACTAATCTGAATAGAATCATATATTTTACATCAATTTTGATGCAACATAGATATGCTGTTCCCTTAGCAATAATTATTAAACTCTTAATCCACAAAAAGAAAATATATACCTATATCTACTCTAAAATCTAGAACTGATGGTGACGCTATACATCAAGTATTCATGGTGATTACTACTTGAAGAAAAGAGCTACTACATATATAGTTGATAAATTTATTGATATTCTGTTAAGTCCAAAAACAAGGATATTTCTAAACCCATTCATCGATATTACGTATAGGATCTACGAAAGATATCTTTTCAAGCAAATTACATCAAAACCTTTGCCAAAACATATAGCAATCATACCTGATGGAAATAGACGTTGGGCTAAAGAGAGAGGGCTAAATCCTGTTGAAGGTCATTATCACGGATATGAAAGAATGAAAGAAGTTATTAAATGGATTTATGACTTAGGTATAGATATAATAACGATATACGCAATGTCTCATGAAAACTGTCTCTACAGATCTGGAGAAGAGCTCAATAATCTATTCGACATAATAAAAAAGGGTTTAATAGAATTAAAAGATCAAGGAATCCTTGACAAATACAGAGTTAGATTAAAGGTATTCGGGAAACTAAGCATCGCTAGAAAAGATGTTATAGATCTTGCTAAAGAATTAGAAGCTCTTACAAATATGTATGACAATAAGTTTCTGAATATAGCTATATGTTATGGTGGTAGACAAGAGATACTCGATGCAGTTAAGGCCATTGCAAGAGATGTTATGGTTGGTAAAATAGATATAGATGGAATAACCGAAGACATTCTTAGAATTAATCTTTCAACATCCCACTTACCATCACCAGAACCCGATCTGGTAATCAGAACCTCAGGTGAATTAAGAGTTAGTAACTTCTTATTATGGCAAATAGCTTATAGCGAGTTGTATTTTTGTGATGTATATTGGCCGGATTTCAGGAAAATAGATCTATATAGAGCTATAAGATCTTACCAGTTTAGAGAAAGAAGGTACGGACGTTAGATAGTTACGTTGCTCATGTTAACATTGCTGGTTAAAGACTTTATTAACCTTGTAACTGCGTATGTATATAGTTCAGACCACTAACTGATAATGTAGCTAGTTGGGAAATAACATGACTGATGAATATACACTTTCCTATGACGAGAAAAGAGTCTATAGAGTTATAATGAACGAGACCATGGCATCAGGAGGTATTTCTCAGAAAGCACTAAAGTCTCACCCTGATCTAAAAGATTTCGAATCTAAAAGAATTACACAAATAGTTAAGAAACTAATGGAGCTGAACATGATTAAAAGGAGTGTTATCGAGAACAACGGTAAACGCACTTATGTCTTAAGAGTCAATAGCAATAAAACACTTGATGAAGCTACATCATTGCATAACGGTGTAGATACTTTATCTCTCCTTGAAATTCCCTGTATTAAATGTAGGTATCTGTTTTCATGCAGCATAGGGCATCCCTATGATCCTCTGAGATGTTCTGTTCTAACACAATTCATATTGGAAAAAACCGGTATTACAACGAACAAACTAGTAAACCTGGTTTAATATCAAGTTTTACAACACATTATTATGTCTGCTATAGGAGCATTAGTCACTACACCATCTGGATATATATAGCTTTTTACAGCTCTATAACCCAATCTCTCTATACATTCTATGACTCTATTTCTTGAGGATACATTAGTGCGTAAGTATCTAGCTATCTGTGGCAATCGCACAGTTATAGCGTCTATGGTTGCATGACTATGAAGTTCTTGTAATAGTTTTCTCGATGATTTCTGTATCCATACAACTTCATTGAGATCTCTCAAGACATCATCAATAATATTTTTATCTATGGTGCTACACATCCATATAGGATTCCACATAACTAGAGGAGTTCCGCATAATGGGCATTTAACATTAATCATGTGAATGTTGCTACCAGGTTCATCTACTTGGCTATATCCACAATAGGCACATATCCTTAAACTCTTTAGACACTCTTTAAGCTGATGATCTGCTTTTGAAGCGCCATTATATACTGCAATATACGTCCTTATATAGTGTTTATATGTATAGGAAAGAATGGGTTTGACATATCTATCGAGAGAATACGATATTCTAGCAATATATGATAGAAGTGCTCTAATGGCTATATCTCTAGAAATCGGTACTAATGCACCTGTAACTCCATATCTTCTATATAACTTGTTGGTATATTTGCCTGTTAGAACAGCTAAATCTGTTGCTGTAATTGCTACGATACCTCCATTACTTGCAGTCGATATAGATGAAAATAAAAATGGTATAGGGCTACCGAATGGATCTATATCAATATAATCCATCTTTGTTTTAGTTCTTTGTAGTTTGTATAGATATTCATTTGCATCAACTCTTTCTATATTAATGCATTCTTCAACACGATTGAGCCTCACATTAATTTTCATTATGTTAACAGCATATTCAGATATGTCTCCCATAAATACCTTTAGACTATTTACTTTATTAGTCTCGAGACAAAACCTTATACCTCTCACACCTGTAGCTGCTAATGGATCTACAATTACTACCTCTCTTCCTACTCCTAGTCTTCTAGTGACGTATCTCACAACACCTATAGCTATATCTCTATTCTCAACCATCTGAGGATTGTAGAATACAGGTGCCCAAGAAGGTTCGTATACATTATCATTTCTCATGTATAGTTCTAGCTTTGGTACACAAATACGTGTTAATCCCTCAAATAATAGGTCAAAACCCTCTGGACAAGGATTCATTTCTAAAAACCGTTATACTGGTGCCGACTAAGTTATGTTAACAGTTTCTGTGTTAATTCCATATGTATCTTATTTCTGTTGTCTTCTGTTACCACATAGGTCTTTGGATTCTTTTTATTAAGAACCTCAGCTATATCTCTATCATTTAGATTTCTATGTACGACAAGTAGAGCTTTTTCAGCCAATGATAGTGACTTGATTATTTCTGTCCTTAATTTGTCTACTGCTAGTTCCATTGGACCTATCTCATCTATACCTAGAATTGATTTATTGTTAGAGCTATAGAATCTCCTTAGAGCATTAACACCAATGCGTATTACATCATCCTCTAGAACAACATATCTCCCTATCCTTTTACTTAACAAGCTGTAGCCTAGTGCTACAGATTTCTCTATAGATAGAGCTAACCATCCAGATTCTCCCGTATGTATGTCTATAATTCGGAATCCTATTCTTGCACCTTTTTCACGAACCTCTGGACAATAGAAACCATAGATACTATATCCATGTTCCTTCAAACTTTTAATAATAGAGTTAAATACCGTGCTCTTACCTACTCCAGGTCTTCCAGTTATGACGATTATAACGTTTTCTCACCTTCTATCTCTTTTTTGAAAGTCTTTATATTGTTTATAATATCGTTATACTTATAGACAATACCACAACTCTCTACTCCTCTAATAATACTTCCTGGTACATCATCTTTAACAATGTTTACAGCTATACCATTTAAGACTTGGGATACATGTTTATTCTCATACGACTTAGATAGAGCTGTTGTGTTATCCATATCTCTATCTATTATCGAGATAAATACCTTTTTCTTATCGATACTCAATATTATGTCTGAAGGAATGTAATCAAAAAATTCTGCTTCAACGCCTTGTTTAACAAGTTTATCGACTAAAATAATCTTCTCTTGATTACCACGAAAATCATTCACAATTTCACGTCTTTTATCTATGTTCTCCACAATTCTATCCCTAAATATATCAACTTCTTTTATAACCTGTTCAAATTCATTATTGAATATCTCGATGAATCTATATGCCTTCTCAACACTCATATCGATCGCTTCATCCTCATATTTCTGAAGAGCTTTAACAGATATACCTACAGCATTGGCTAGTTCATGTAGTCCATAACCTTTCTTTATCCTTAACTCTCTAAGCTTCTTTCCATCTATCTTGACATAGTACATACCTTTGAACTCATAGATGTATACTTTATCACCTTTAACAAAGTCCTTAACAGTTTTAGGCTGAACAATACCTATTCTATCCCTTATATGTAATACACCTTCTTCAACTTCACGATCATTAATTCTATCTGCTATTAATACGGCATTGATCTTCAAGAATTCTGTTAATTTCTTAAGTTCTTTAAAAACAAAATGCTTTGTATAAGTTCTCTTTGATACTTTCATGAATACTATCTCATTGTCTTTCTTAATAATGCAATCTAGCGTTCTTTTCTCTGATAAGGGAAAGCCTAATTTATGAACTATTTGAGCATTAAACAACTGTAAGGATTTCTCGATATTCTCTACCGTAGTACGGCTTTCCTCCGGCATCATGTGTCACTAAGTATCTGGTTTAATATCATGTGCACATAATGAGTTCACGATCCCTATCTAACTAATAAGTAAAGAGTAAAATAAATCTTTAACTATATCAGGGTAAAATACAAGTGTTACCTTTTCCTATGGTATATCGCGTAGACCATCGCATGATCTTTATCGAAAGGTTCTAGATGTACTACATCCATTATCTCAAATCCTCTACTCCTTAGCGTTTCTATTTCTTTTCTGTAAATTTCACTTGGTTCAGCTGTGACATCAATACTTCGAGCTTTAATCGCTAACAACAACCAGCCCTCATCAACCAGAAACATATTGGCATTATCTGCAACTATTGAGGCTTGTTCTGGTTGTGCTACATCAGCGTAGAGTCCATCAACTCCTCCGATTAGATATCTATATCTTCTGGACATTCGAGCATCCTCCAAAATCGGTATAATGTTTTTCCTATCTTCGGCAACAACTATGAGTTCCCTCATAACTCTTGGAGCAAATTCTACTGCATAAACCGCTCCCTCATAACCAACAATATCCGAAATATGGCTGGGGGTTGTACCTGAACCTGCACCTAGATACAGTATCTTTTGACCTTTTCTTACAGGCATCTCCTTAAGTCCTTTGACTATTGCTGCAGCAAGTTTGCTTCTGTAGGTGTTCCACTCTCTATATTCCTCATCTTTCCATCTATAGAGATGTTCACTGTATACACGTTTACCTGGTACTAAATTCTTTGTTGCAAGTCTGCTAGTTCCATCATCAAGTTCAACTATATAAACATCCTTGAATCTTTCATGCTCATATAGATTCACAACTTCAGACATATATGAATACCCTACCGCTATATCTTATAACAATTAATAAGCTTATTTAATTATCTTCTTTTCCTTCTTTCTGTAGGGGGTTTACTTTCTTTCTTAGGTGGTTTTGGATATAGTTGTTTTATTTCATCAATTCTTTCATATAGTTTAGACCTGAGCTCATCTCCGATGTATCTACCGGTAAAGAAGTCTATCCTAGCAGCTATCGAAAGTTTTGTTGCAAGAGCTCTAGATATCTTACCTCTTTGCCATTTGGGTGCTTTTCTAATTTCGGGATATTGAAATATTACCCCATGTTTTGGTGGCTTACCTCCAGTTCTAAGAGCTCTAAACAGAGCTTTTTCAGCTCCAAGAACTTGTACAGTACTTGCTGGCACTCTCGCTAATTCTTCAAGACTACCGACAAGACTTAACAGTCTTGCACCTAGTAATGGTCCTACAAGAGCTGTTACATTTGGTGCTACTTCCTTCATTACCTGGCTTATGTATTCAGTTAATCTTTCACGTAGTTCGTATAACTCTAACCATATGTTTGCAAAGACCTTAATTATATTCATATCAATTTCTGAAAGTTCTGCGCCTATACTTTTTTGTGCAGCTTCTACAATTCTTTTAGCTTTTCCCTCAGATATGCCAAGCTTTATTAGTTTATTCACTTCCATTTGCTCTCTAAAACCTATTTCAGCTGCTATCTTTACATATTCTTCATGTTCTCTCGAGATGTCGTCGAGTTCTGGAAAATGAACGCTATACCATTCTCTTAATCTAACTGCAAAAAGGTTTAGTGTCTTATCTATATCGTCTATAGCCCTTATTGCTTGTACAGCAAGGAGGTCTCTTTTCTGTGCATATCGTCTAAGCTTTCTTCTAGTTAATTCAAGTGAAACCTCATGTAGATACTCTTTGAATACTTTATCGTCTGGAAACAGACCTAGCTCTACAGATAGCTTAGATACGTTTTTCCTTATGTTGATTATAGCCTCTGGTGCTATAGCTACATCACATTTTAATCCCTTTTGTATAATTTCTCTAGCTATATCTGGATCTTCAACAATTAATGTAATATCGCCCAAATCTTCTCTAGACCTAATACTCTCTATAATTTGTGAAAATGCGTTGTTCATTTTACCTTCTGAAACTGCTACAAGTTCTTCAACTACCTTGCCTATATCTTTTGGATACATTACTTTCTCTACAATATTGCCGTTCTCGTCTACGGCAAATACTCCTATACATGTGTCAGCTAGGTACAACTTTTTAGTCATCATGTATCACCAGACCTGCTAGTACAATGCAATAAGAAATATATAAACTATACTTTGCAATAGTCGATATATCTAACGATATAATTGAGGTTCATCACTAAAAACATTTACGATACTCGTATTGGTGTTTCTAGCAAACAGGAAACAGATATCGCTAATGAAGAATGTATTTGGGTAATAAGCTTAAAAAGGTACAAAGTTGTACGTAGTGAGGGGCGCGTAGATATGCCTTCCCATGGTTCACTAACTAAGGCAGGTAAAGTAAGAAGTCAAACACCAAAGATATCTGCGAAACCTAAGAGAAATCTTGTACCTAGAATTAGAAACAGACGTGAGTATTGGATTAGACAGCGGAAGCTCCAAGGTTTACCTGTACCAACAGTTGTTCCACCATCATCTGTTCCCAGAAAGACATCCGGTTGATGTATATCTCTTGATCCATATAGATACTATTTGTGGTCCGCATAAAGTATTGATGGACTGTAAATTGTAGTTCTCCATGGGTAACAGTCTTTAAGCCTTAAATTACGTTAATGTTATGTCATTAATCTAGAAGATTATTGACCAGAATACAGAGCTAAAGGTACTGGGTGGCGATCGGACTTTGAGATCAAGTATTAAGATACCTGATGATATAAATTATAGTAGTGTTGAACTTAAGGTAGGATTAGAAATACATCAACAGTTAGATACCAATTCAAAACTTTTTTGCAATTGTGGTACTCTGTTAGCTGATGAAAACGAATTAAATGTGGCTGACCAAGTAGTTAGATATCTCAGGGCCACAAGAAGTGAGCTAGGTGAAATAGATGCTGCAGCCTCTTTTGAAACTCAGCGGAAACGGAGATACATGTATTTGGCTCCCACATCTACAACATGTCTCGTGGAATTGGATGAAGAACCTCCCCATCCACTAAATAGAGAAGCATTGCTTATAGCAATAGCTGTAGCCAAGTCTTTGAACTCTATGGTTGTTGATGAAATACACGTCATGAGGAAAATAGTTGTAGATGGTTCAAATACCACAGGTTTTCAAAGAACAGCTATCATAGCTCTTGGTGGTTACATAGAGGATGAAGAAGGTCTAGTTCATATTCAGAGTATAGCTCTAGAAGAGGATGCTGCAAGAAAGGTATCTGAAGATTCTTCTTCTGTTAGTTATGCTCTTGATAGACTGGGTATACCCTTGATCGAAATATCAACAGCACCTGATATAAGGTCTCCTCAGCAAGCAAAGCATGTAGCTGAAAAGATAGGTCTTCTACTCAGACTTTCGGGTAAGGTTAAAAGAGGTATAGGCACAATAAGACAGGATCTGAATCTCTCAATAAAAGGGTCTTCAAAGATAGAGATCAAAGGTGTACAGAAGCTTGAACTCATACCTAAGGTCATACAAGAAGAAACAAGGCGGCTTGTAGGTTTACTTATGATAAAAGAAGAACTCGGCAAAAGAGGTGCTAAAGGTGAAGAGATTCTATCTCAAAAGCCTATTGATATAACGGAATATCTGAAGATGTGTAACAGTAGACTTATACAAGAGGGATTGAAGAAAGGCTACAAGGTGTATGCCATTAAGCTTCCATATTTTGGTGGACTTCTAGGCGTAGAGCTACAAACAGGTAGAAGATTTGGAACAGAACTTGCTGATTATGCTAGACAGTGGGCTGGAGTAAAAGGTATAATACATAGTGATGAGCTACCTGGATATGGAATAAATGAAGATGTTGTAAACAAGATATTCAAGCTACTAGAGGCTCACGAATATGATGCATTTGTTTTAGTAATTGATGAACCTGGTAGAGTTGTAAGAGCACTTGAAGTTGTTAGAGATAGAGCTTATCAGGCACTCCACGGTATTCCTAAAGAGACTCGTGGGGCAAATGAAGACGGTACCACTAGGTACCTTAGACCTCAGCCTGGTTCTGCCAGAATGTATCCTGAAACAGACGTTCCTCCTATACGTATCGATGAATCGATGCTTAAGGAAGCTGAAAAATTAATTCCACCACCAATTGATGTTAAATTAAAGCAAATGGTAGAAATGTATGGTCTTAGCATGGAGTTAGCTAACCAGCTACTTCATAGTGATTATTTGAACCTATTTGAAGACACTGTTAAACACTATCATATTGAACCAAAGCTTGTAGCCACAATATTTACAACACTAGTTGGTGAATTAAGGAAAGAGGGCGTAGACGTACAAAAAATAGGAACTACGGAGTTTCACATGCTTATGAGAGTCATAGAATCGTATAATATTAAAGATAAAGATACAATAAAACAGCTCATAGTTAAGATTGCTAAAGAACCTAGTATAGATTTAGAAACCCTTACTAATTTCGTACACTCTTTACGTATTACCGAAGATGACATTAGAAACATAGTTAGGGCTAAGATATACGAGAATCTTGAGGAAGTTAAAAACAAAGGAGTGAAGGCATTTCAGTACATCATGGGAAAGGTTATGAACGAACTTAGAGGACGCGTAGATGGTAAAACTGTTGCATCAATTGTTAAAGAAGAGCTGGATAAACTCTTAACTCATGGATGAAGCGACCTTGATGTCACAGCATGTTTCTTGCAGTATTTCTTTTAACGAATGGATTAAACAAAGGGATGAAGTTTACAGAAGGTTCTTAGAGGATATAGAAATAGGGTATGCTGATCGCGATGTAATAGACTTTATTAAACTTGTCTTTACAAAGAAGAAGATATATACAACTAGTTCGTGTAGCGGTAGAATAACTGTAATTGATGCTTCTTATCCTTGGCTTAGGGAAGAATCTTATGTGATATACAAAAAACATGAACCGATTACCGTTGATGATATAGAACAGATCATTTATAGTCATATCCCTAAGTACAGATTCTGGTTGGTGGCTAGTGGACCAATACTACATTTCGTAGTATTAGATCTACAGTCAGCTTCGCTACTTTTAAAGATTGTACATGGAGCAGGATTCAAGCATAGTGGTATAATTTCTCTAGGAGGATCAGGAATAGTGATAGAGGCTGTTAGCGGTACATGGACTTCGTTTTTGCTTAAAGAAGGAAGCGAATTGCTTGTTAGCGATCTTGCTAGAATCGTAAAAGTAGCTAACGAAGTACTTATTGAAGGTAAGAAAAGATTAGAAAAACTATTTAAGGTGATCAAAGAAACTGACATATAGCAAAGATGTAATATATAGCTAGGTGATTGTGATGGAAGATATATGGAGCATAATAAAACCATTGACCTCTGGTCAGGAAGAGATGTTCAATGCTTTAAATGATAAAAATTACGAAGTACTGGGATTCTTTGGACCTACAGGAACAGGTAAATCACTATTTAGTTTAGCCTACGGCGTTCACTGTTTATTAAACAATAAGTATATCAGATTCATAATCATAAGACCTGTTGTTGACATTATAACTGGCGAAGAAATAGTGATAGCCAAAATGCCTCAGGCTTTTGCAGAGGCTATGAAAAACTACATCAGAGATATATTAGGTTCATTTATCGAATGGAGTAAAATAGAGGCTTTAATCAATGATGGTAAGATCGTATTAGCGGATCCCAGATATTTGAGGGGACGTTCATTTGATAACTCTGTAGTATTTCTAGATGATATTCAGCTTATGAAACCCGAGAGCATTATCGAAGCTATAGTCAGGGTCGGTAAAAACAGTAGACTTATAGTAGCTGGAGATCCCGTTTTCCAAGCACTTAAAGAAGTAGGAGAAGACCCCTCAGCTCTCATCAGAGAGGTTCTACTAAGCGAAGAAAAATCGTATGTCGTAGATTTAGGTATAAAAGATATAGTTAGAGAAGGTGCAAAACGAGGACTTAGATTCCTTGTAGAATACAAACTTAGATCCAGAAAGTTAACAGATGAAGAGAAACGAATATATGATGTAGTTAAAGCTAAAGCACCAGATGCAGATATCATTACCGTTGTCGATTTGTCTGAACCTAAGAAAACATACGAAATTACTCAAGAACACGTTCCTGATGTACTCATAATAGTTAAACAAGGCCATATGGGAAGACTTGTAGGAAGAGGTGGTGAAAGAATAAACGTCGCTGAAAAAGAGCTAGACAAAAAATTAAGAGGCGCTGAATTAAATCTAGATTTCAAAGAGATGGTTCGATCTCTTCATCCTACATCATGGATATGGAAACATATAGAGGAAGTAGATTTTGCTGGACCCAATCTTCAGATAAATGTATATGAAGATGTTATCGGAGCTGCTGTTGGACAAAAAGGAGCTTATGTAAGGTTCTTAGACACAGTATTTAAGAAGTTATTAGGAGTTGGAGTAAAGGTTATAGCTATAGAAAGGAAAAGAGAGAAAAGAGAGAGAAGGAGTAAGTAAATCTAGGGAATCTTGTCGAAAATCAAGGATTAAGATATTCATAATCAGTACATAATGTGGGTATCATTGTGAAGCAGCAGATGAAATACAATTAAGTAAGCTTATGAATAAGTTAATTCTAATGTAGATCTTATGATGTGAAATACCTCTCATTTCATAATCTTGGGTGACATAATGAGAATACTGATAGAGAATGCTTCTATCTATTCTTTACCAAATAAGCAATTTATTGAAAAAGGATTTGTATACATAGATAAAGGAGTTATAACATCCGTAGGAACAGGGAATCCTCCACCTGAACTAGAATTTGCTGATTACGTTATAGATGGGCGGTATTCCGTCGCTATGCCTGGATTTGCAATAGGTATGGGCGATATACTTAGATATGTATTTAGATTCGAAAAGGGCTCTATAGACAACATTATAAGCACATTAAGCTCAAATGATATAGAGGCTCTGGTAGCAACGAATCTTGCTTCCTTTGCTTTAAATGGTGTCACATCCATTGTCACACGTGTAGATATTATTGATCAAAAAATACTTTCAGCAATTGTACGAGCGGCATCTGAATGTTGGATAAGAGTTCGAATACTTATCCCTATAAACAATATCGATGCAAATTCTGTTGAAGAAATCATTAAGTCGGCTCTAAAGAATGTACATGATCAAGAAGCTATAAACAAAAACATAATAACCTTTGGACTCTATATTGATGTTAAATCTGATAAGAATATAATATATGTTGCTAAAACATTTAATGCTAGACTCTATATAGATCAGGATGTTATAGAGACTATAGAGAGAAACAGTAATGTAATGAAAGATTGCACTCTAATTATTCGTAAATCCTTAAGCATAGAGTATATACCTATACAGAAAATTGTTTACCTAGACCCCAATCTATGGCATCCCGAAAAAGGGTTAATTTCATTAGATCCTCTACAGCTCAATCCCAAGTCCTTTATAATCACTATGGGTAGAGTTATTGAAAAACCACTAGAAATAATAAGTACTTTATGTCAATATAATCCATCAAACTTAGGCATAGGAACAGATATTATAGAGAATGGGAAACCAGCGGATATAATAGTACTGGATTTCTCTAAACCACCTACAGGACCTATACCTATAACTGAATACAATATCGCTAGAGAAATTACATCAACGAATTATACTGTCGACACAGTTGTGATAGGAGGTGAACTTGTTGTTGATCAAGGGCTTATACTTACAATTGGTGATAAACATATAAGGAAAGCTCGTTCAGTTATAGAAAGTATTGACAAAAGAGCACAAATACTGTGACGTATACTATGTTTTGACCTAGGGGCTTAGATAATATTAAAACTGGAATTATAGTGATGCATCATGTTTGTTACTTATGTAAGTAATTATTTGTCCACATATTATAGTGGTACAATGTATATGAAACCTTAATCATGGTGTTCTCCTCGAGGATTTATTCACGTATTATAATGTGGTAGTAGGGTCACAGAATATATTTGTTCAAAAACTATATCTAAGTATGGGATACTAATGAAAAAGAATGAAGAAATAGTGCTTTTCTGTGTAAGCACAGAATGTATTGATGATATGCTTAAGAAATTGATTGATTTATATAGAGTTGAACTATATAGCTATAACAATATAGCAAAACGCTACGGTATTTACTTGAAACCTGTACATATAGCTGTTAAGAAACACAAAAATGGTTCAAAAGTGTATCATTACTATGGTAGATATTGGTACAAGATAATGTATAGTGAAGGTAGGCTTGTTTGGACATACATCGGTAAAGAGAAACCACTTGATGAATTGCCTGATCCTCCACTAAATCCATTTATGGTTGTGAAAGTCTTGAGGTCTGAAGATAGGGAAAAAGCTTGTGTTTATGTAGATAACAGATATAGTCTACAGAATGTGTATAGATACTTTGTGTCAGCTCTTGAGAGTAGCACTCTATGTTCGAACCTCGATAAAAGAATCGTGCTAAGTAACCTAGTAGCTGAGTGATAATATGGATAAAGTACTAAACGTTATACTGAAGGTTAAATCATGTGAAAACTTGGTTAACATCATTACAGATCCTACTCATTACTCACAATTCGAATTTGATGCTTTAATGAAGAGATACGCAGATTATGACAAAATTCTTCATTCTGTCTTTCAAGGTGATGTAGAAGGTCATGATGCTGATAAGAACTTTATCACAGTAGCTTCTGATCCTGTGTACCTCTTGTTGGCCGCCATAGCCATAATCTTAGGAGATCCTTATATAGGTAGATTTTCTCTACAATTCTCAAAAACCTATAAACGAAAAGTTCTCGAAGCTCTAGACGATGAGAACATCATTCTTCGCTCAAGTGTATTAGGACTAAATATAGAATATCGTGAAACATGCTTTAAAGAGATACTTTATATTGTATCACATAGCAATACAATAACGAGTATATGTTACAAATATCGTATACCTGTACATATCTATCTAAATGTTGCACAGAAACTGTTAACAGAATCTTCATGGAAGTTATCTGCATTCCCTATACACAAAGGTTATATCTATATAGATGATAGAGAAAAAGTCTTGAGGCTGATTTCGGAAGGCATATATAATGTAGCAAGCTCTAGACTTAGAGAACTAAGATCCACATGCATTAATCTAGATGACTTCAGAGAAAATCTACTCAATTCGATAAAAACCATACACACAGATCTGGGCTCAGTTGTTAATGAGTTTCTAAACTCGATTACTACAAAAGTGGATAGAAATAGAAGAAGTGTCAACGAAGCAGATGTATTAACGTCCACAAGTATCACTTCTCTGGAGATCCATAATATTGATGAGCTCGTCTCTGTAGCTCAAACTCTCTTTCCTCCATGTATACGAAAACTTATTGAAGATATTACCAAAGGAGAAAATCTATCGCATCACCAACGTTTTGCATTAGCCACATTCTTAATAAACATGGGTATAAACATAGATACAATAGTGAGGTTGTTTAGCTATAGTCCAGATTTTAACGAGAGGATTACCCGGTATCAGATAGAGCATTTAGCTGGGCTTAAAGGATCTAAGAAGAAGTACCTTGTGTACAGTTGTGATACCATGAAGACCTTGGGAATGTGTAAAGCTGAATGCAATATTAAGAACCCTCTTATCTATGTAAGAAAATTGTCGAGTTTCAGTTCAAGAAAGAACGAGATAAGTAAAACGAAGCAGTAGATATGATTTATACTATATTGCATACCATCTCATCAACTAAGCTTTTGCAGCTAAATAATACATGATTTTTCCTCCGGCGAATTCTAGTGATATGTTTAGAGGTGCTTCTGAACCATACTTTAAATCCACAATGTTACTTAGACTGAGTATATCTATTACCTTAGCTAGGTATTCGCTATCATATGAAACTGTAGCACTCTTATTTACCTTTAGACTTATAATGTTCCCTGAATCTGTGGTCAATCTATATATACTTCTCCTTGTATCGTAGTCAAAGAACGTTAGAGATTCGCTATCAGATGATATACCTATTGTTGAAGCTATATCCGATAACTCAGTAATAGTTGTCTTAAGCGGTGATGTCAAAATCGATGCCTCTACATCGTATACCGGTTTAAGTTCCGGTACCTCTTCTGCTAACACACCTATATTTCTAAACTTGTATCTTCTCGGATTTGTTCCCTCAATAACTATCTCTACGTATTCTTCATTAGCTGTTACAATTATCTTATCGCTTTTTTTCAAGTTTTTGAGTATCTTTGCTAGATTCGATACAGCTAAACCTATAGATATACTATCATCTACCTTGAATTCATGGAATGTCTCAGGAGGTAAATCGATAATCAGCATAGCTATTCTGCTTGGATCTAGAGCCCTTATATGCACTCCTTCAGGATTCACCTGTATCGCCGTTTCATCGACAAGTTCTGCAACAGTCTTTAAAACCGCTATATAATCTCTCGCACTTGGATACAAGAATAATACCTTAGGCTCTATGGTTAACTGTATCGTGCTCAAGCTATCACCTATCTAATTAGATTTGCTGTAAAACAACTAATAAATAGTTTTACGCATGCTTAACGATCAACTACACTATAGACATAGTTATAGTAGTAGGATGGAAATGCATATAATCACAATAATCACAGCATAATGCGTTAGATGTTTTTAGATTCTGCTTAAATCTAATATGGGTTTGGAGTAAACATGTTGAAATTGCCCTCGAGCTACATACTCGTCATAGCCGAGAAACCAAGAGCAGCAGAAAAAATAGCACACGCGCTTGGCAAATCATCAAAAATTCCCGTAGATGGTGTACCTGTATGGATAACGTACAGAAATCATGAATACTATATTATAGCTCCTGTAGCTGGCCATATGTATACACTATCTACTAGTTCGAAAGGGTATCCTGTGTATACCTATAAATGGGTTCCACGATATTTCATTGATGAAAAAGCTAAACGTACAAAAAAGTTTCTAGATGTTATAGCTAAACTGTCTAGATACGCAAAGTTCTACATAAATGCTTGTGATTACGATGTTGAAGGATCGCTGATAGGATACATGGTTATAAAGAATCTTGGAGACGAAAGAAGAGCCTTTAGAGCAAAATTTTCGAGTCTTACAGCTTCAGATATAGTTAGAGCTTTTGAAAATCTTTCAAGTCTAGATTACAATATGATTGAAGCTGGTTACTGTAGGCATGTACTAGATTGGCTATGGGGGATAAATATATCACGTGCTCTAATGGATATATATATCCATGCATTTGGGTCTAGAAGAGTTTTGAGTGCAGGAAGGGTACAGACACCTACTCTAGCACATATCGTCGATATTGTGCTTAAGAAGAGACTCCATGTACCCGTACCTCTAGCTTATCCATCTATAAAAATAGCTATTGGTGGTAATGTGTATGCCCTAGAATCTCTAGATGAGCCATTCAATTCATATGAAGAAGCACAGAGGTATCTCAATAAAGTTAAAGATAATCCACGAGCATACGTAAAAAACATATCCGTTAAAAATGTTGATATTCCTTCACCACATCCATTCAATTTACCTGATCTACAGAGTGAAACACATAGGATACTAAAAGTCTCACCCTATCTTACACAAAAAATAGCTGAAGATCTATATCTAGAGGCTTTGATAAGTTATCCTAGAACAAATAGCCAAAAACTTCCCCAATCATTAAATAACAGAAGTATACTAGAGAAGCTATCCCTAATTCCTATATACAAACCTCTTGTAACAAAACTGCTTACTGAATGTAGAGGAATACTTAACCCCAATAATGGTCCTAAAGATGATCCAGCTCATCCAGCCATATATCCCACAGGAGAAGGAGATTTAACTAAACTTAGTAAACTTCATCTTAAGCTATACGATCTTATAGTTAGGAGGTATTTGGCGACTTTTGCAAACCCTATGAAGGTTCAGTACACAAATATATATTTTGATGTTCATGGTCGTCAATACGTTTTGCGTGGAGCTAAGATTGTTGAAAAAGGTTGGAGTCTTTACTATCCATTTATTGAAATTAATGAAAAAATAGTTCCTTATAATCTTTTGAAGGAGGAAATAAGCATACCTATAGAAGATTTACGCTTAAACATAAGGTATTCACGTCCCTTAAAATCGCCTACAAGGATCGAAATACTAAAATGGATGGAAAGTATTGAAATAGGTACAGAAGCCACTAGAGCAGAAATAGTTGAAACACTATTTAAGCGTGGTTATGTATACTCTAGATCTAAAGGAGTAGAGGTATCGGATCTAGCTGTAGCATTAGTACACATTCTTAAGGAGTATGTTAAGGATCTTGTAAGCGTAGATCTAACTAGAGATTTTGAGAAAATGCTTGATAACATTAAAACAGGGAAAATGCGCTGTAGAGATATTGAAGAGAGGGCTAGAACTGTTATTGACAGCTATCTGAGGAATATAAAGACTTACATTTCTGATATAGTTGAAGTAATTAAGGTTTATGTCAAGACGGATAAAAGCTTAGAGAATGCTTGTCATATATGTAGAAGAAGTACTTATAAAGAAAATCTATGTCTATTTCATTATGAAGCTTTAACAAGAATTAAAGAGAGGTATAAAGATTGGCAAAAGTTTAGGTATGGATGGCGAGAATATCTAGAAAGGATATGTAGGCTAAACTCTAGTGGGGCATATGTTAAAGAAGTATGTAGGTACGTACTCGAAAAGAGCATCTAATATCTAAAGGGGCGTAAGACCTGTTATTTTCACAACCATTGTTGAGATAGAAAGTGCTTTACCAGCTACTCTATCTATAGGTATTCCTCTAATTACATTTCCTTGCGTAACCGATTTAACATGTGATTCGTATCCCTTCAAAATCTTTATATCATCTATATGGCATTCTCTACTAGTTATATATGCAACACCGCTTAAGATATGGCTATCCACATATATATTATTATCTCCCTTAGTTATATAAACTATATCTCCATCACTACATGTAGCTATGGCTATAGTGCGATGTATCACGAATTCATTTCTATCATTTTTAAACACTATTACATCGCCTAAACTTATGTCTTTAGAAGGTACTATTATAACTATATCGTTCTCACGTAGAAGAGGATACATACTTATGCCTTTCACGACAGCTAAAACCACTTGATCATAAATGTAGTACATCACGTTGGCATAAATCAGAAACAGTATGACTGCTATCAGAAAAACATTTACAACTATGTCTACAATTTTTTTAAGCATCATTTACTATTCTTCCTCACTCTCTAGTTCTTCAAGATCCAGCTCTATAACGGGGGCAGGTCTACTAGATTTTGAGCTCTCCTTAGATAATTTAACACTCTTTTTAGCACCTTCTATCTCAACATCTTCTCCAACTTTCATTTTAGTTACAACACCCCTCCATCTGTATCCACATGTAGGACACTCATAACTACCCATAACGGTTATCGTTATTCTACCTTGACTATCAGGTAAAGGTGAAACTAATTGCCATGTTTTAGATGGCTCTACAGTTGTACCACATTTGGGGCATATGTTTCCCCGCGAGTCCTTACCACCCTTTCCTCCTTTAGTCATAATTGTTACACCCAACATTTATGACAAATTTAAATATTTAAAGTTTTAGCATTAATACATAATTAAATATTTTGGTGTACATTATGGTAAACCTCTATTTGATAAAATATGTAGATGCCCTTCAGGTTATTGATTCTAGAGGAGACCCTACAGTTGAGGTGTATATTGAAACAATTGGTGGCGGTATAGGTAGAGCTATAGCTCCTGCTGGCGCGTCAAGAGGTAAGTTTGAAGCTGTTGAGATAAGGGATGGAGATGCGAATAGATATAAAGGCAGAGGAGTTCTCAGGGCTATAGGCAATGTTGTGAATTATATTGCTTCAGCTATACAGGGTATGGATTCTAGAAAACAGTTTGAAATAGACAGAGTACTCATAGAGCTTGACGGGACTCAGAATAAAGAGAAAATTGGTGGTAACGCTATGATAGCAACAAGTTTAGCTGTAGCAAAAGCTGCGGCTGATACTGCTAAACTACCGTTATTCCAGTATCTTGGAGGAACAAGAGCTAGAGTTCTTCCCGTACCTATGCTGAACATAATAAATGGTGGAGCACATGCAGGTAATGAGCTCGCTGTACAGGAGTTTATGATAGTTCCTATAGGATTTGATAGATTTTCAGAGGCACTCAGGGCGGCAGTAGAAATATATAAGGAATTGAAATCATTCCTTAAATCACAATACGGTGCTTCTGCCACTAATGTAGGTGATGAAGGGGGATTTGCACCACCTATGAAGCTTGTTAGCGAGGCCATATCTGCTCTAGCTAAATCTATAAGGAATTGTGGATATGATATAGAAAATCAAATTAGGATATCGCTTGATGCAGCAGCTTCACAATTCTATGTTGAGAATAAAGATGTATACAGGATTGATGGTCAAGAATTATCAAGGGATAAGCTCATAGAGTATTGGAAGAAGCTTACAGATGAGTATGCATTACTTAGCATAGAAGATCCATTTAATGAAGATGATTTCGAAGGATATGCCGATTTACGTAGAGCTCTCAAAGGCAAGACCATAATCGTAGGAGACGATTTAACGGTTACAAATGTCAATAGGCTATCAGAAGCCATAAAGAGAGATGCGGTAAGTGGTGTAATAGTTAAGCCTAATCAAGTGGGAACATTATCAGAAACTCTAGAGTTTATTGAGATGTCTAAACAAAATAGTATAGTAACGATAATTAGTCATAGAAGTGGGGAAAGTGAAGACACATCAATAGCCCATATAGCTACAGCCGTTGGAGGACCATTCATAAAAACAGGTGCACCTGCAAGAGGAGAAAGAACAGTTAAATATAATGAGTTATTAAGAATAGAAAAGATTCTCGGTTCCGAAGCAGTTTATGCAGGAAAATACGTTTTAAGATAAACAGTTTAGTCAGTCACGGGTTCAAACATCATATTTTCAGTAGCGCCTCAGCATCATCATCTAGATAAGAAGAGCCAAATTTATACAAAATATTCTGAAATAAAATAAACTTTTGAGTTAGTAAATACAAGCACTTATAGAGTTAGGGTAAAGAAAGTGGTTACCAATCTGCCCGCTGAAGCAAAGGCTAAATTCGCTAAATATATGGATGCTAAAACACCTGAGGAGAAATTAAGAGCATTAGAGGAGTTTCTTTCATCAGTTCCTAAACACAAAGGAACTGAAAACCTTGTTAGATGGGCAAGGCGAAGAATGGCTGAACTAAGGGAAGAAATAGATGAGAGAAAAAAGAAGAAATCAGGTGGTGGTATATCGTTTTTTGTTGAAAAGGAGGGTGCAGCTCAAGTAGTTATCATAGGGATGACGAAAGTTGGTAAGAGTTCTTTCCTAAAGGTGCTCACAAATGCAAATGTTCAAATATCGGATGTACCATATACAACAAAGTTTCCAGCGGTGGGCATGCTGCGTTACGAAGATATACAGTTTCAATTAGTTGAATCACCAGCAATAATACCTGAAGGAGGTGGGTGGAACACAAAGGTTGTGGGTTTGGCAAAGAATAGTGATGGAATAGTATTGATGTTGGATGCAACACGGGATATTGTTGATGATTTTCTCCTTATTAAAAACTTTCTCGAAGAGCACGGACTGTATATAGAAAAACCTAAAGGATACGTACATGTTGAACGCAGATATGGGGGAGGTATAAGGATCATAAATTACGGTAAACTCCTGTGTACTGAAGAAGATATATCAAAACTTCTAAATAGCTATAGAATATATCATGCTGTTGTAAAGGTATACGGGGAAATCGGTATCGATGATGTTGAGAGATCCATATACGAAACCACCATATATAAACCAACAATAGTTGTTGTAAATAAGGTAGATTTAGATAAATCTCTAAAAAGCATAGAAATACTTAGACCTATCTTACCAAGCGATATACCCGTGCTTGCAGTATCAGCATCATACAGAATTGGTCTCGAAAATATAGGGTCCACTATATTCAAGGTACTAGATCTGATAAGAATATACACTAAACCACCTCTAGGTAAACCATCAGAAAAACCACTTGTGGTGAAGAAAGGTACAACGGTTCTAGATGTAGCTAAAATTATACACAAAGAGCTCTATGAAAAATTTGCTTATGCACGCATATGGGGAGCTTCAGCAAAATATCCAGGACAAAGAGTTGGCGCAGATCATGTTCTAGAAGATAGAGATATTGTTGAAATCAATACAAAGAAGTGATTTTGAAAGCAAATCAGTTTATAACCTGGTATATGCCATACTCTGGTTGTGAGATGTATGGCTATAGAAAAGCTCATACTTGTAACAGCCACCCATATGCCTCAACATAAACATTTTAAAAAATTAGCCGAAGAACTATCAAAAGAGCTTAAAATAGATCTAGAGATACGTGAGGAAGATTATGTATTTGTAAGTACATATGGAGAAAAAGATGAATTTGGAATGTCCTGGCTCCCTCAACTATTTGTTGTAGTTGATGGCGAGATAAAACCTGCACTAACGAAGTTCCCAATAAATGAAAAAACCTTAGAGCTAGATTACGAAAAAGCGTTAAAAGAGGTCAAAGAAAAACTAGGTCTATAGAGTAGATTAAGTATATACAAAACATCATTCTTCTTCAATTTCTTCTTCAGCTTCTTCAGATGTAATGTTTTTAGCAAGTTCGAGAACCTTACTAGATGTAGCTTCATCAACGTATGGAGCAACTACAAAAACCTTAGAGTCTCTAATCTGATCTTCAACCCATTCGTTTTCAAAACTAATAATGTATATAGGAAGCTCGAATACAGCTCTATCTCCAAATCTCTTAAGATTGAATTGTGAGTAGAGCTCGTATTGTTCTTTTGTTATCGGTAAATTCACATTTACTTCATGTTTATGTTTAACGACAACGAGGTCAGACTTCTGAGGATTCCATAACTCAAGTGCTTTAATTACGGTATCTTTGAGAGATTTATCTAATGTTCCTTCAATTATCCGTTGTTCCTTTACTTCACCATCTTCTGAGCGTATTATGAGTATCTTCAAAGCCACCTACCTTCAAGATAATCGTGAATCTTGTTTTTCCTGAGACTTTATATAGATGAATAATAATAAGCTGTATATAAGTTTTGTTAGAGGAAAGTATTATGAATGCTTTGATTAGCTACACATTTTTAATAAACAGAAAGGTGTAGATAATAGTGGTGAACAGTGATGGGCTTTGAGGAAGTTGTTCAAATATTCAGCTCTATAGCTAATAAATTAAGTGGAATGACTACAGGTACAGCACATACACTAGCATGGATGGGTATAATACTCATAGTTATAGTGATAGTGTATTATTTAGTTGTGGGGCTTGTTAAAGTGGGTAAAGCGTTTCTGAATATGAGGGTTAAATATCTCGGAGTCTTTGTGTTGCTCTTAGGTTTAGCGTTGATAACTATTGCAATACTTATATAGAGGTATAGTGTTTGTTTTTAATATATTATGATTCTATCCTGTTAATAGAGTTAAAAATATTTGTTCTATAGTGTAAGTATAGTAGATATATTCAAGAGATGATGTTGGTTAAAAGCGCTGAGCATGTGATGAAGGGCCTGATTCTGACACTATTGTTCATGGTATCTTTAACTAAGTTTTGTAAAGGTTGTAAGTATGAGAAGAGTATAGACTATTAATGAAATGGTATTTTCGATATCTGTAGAGAATATGTATCCTTTTCCAATTTTAACTACTATGGGTTCTTTATCAATTGATACTAAAGTCCTGCAGTAGGGATATAGTGATTTATCTAGGTCTATGGTGCAGTATCTACACTTTCCGAATTCATTTATATATCTATTCAAAACAGATCTCATAAACAATGATGTCCAGTCATTAGTAATTTTAATTTCTAACCTGCATCTTGAATTAGTAATAGGCTTATTCTCTAGCTCAATAAAACCACCATTAATTATTTTAGTTGCAGTTTCTCTATTGATGTAACTACTATCTATACATAGGTAGGGTATACCAATTCTGTCATCTCTTTTAATAACGGCATCAAGACCGATGGTCTTAGCTGTTCCACATAGATCATTACGAGAGTAAGGAAATACCTCTACTGTTTCTAACCATATAGGTTCGGCAATACTATATCCAAAATCTATGAAGTTTTCTTTCTTGGTATTGCAGATCACAGCCGATAGAGGTTCAATAGTTATTGATCTCTTTACGTTACCTACTTTTATTGGTATGGTACTGGGCTCTACAACTATGTATGTCCGAGCTCTGTGTGAAAACGTGAATATCTTCTTTAAGTATTCGAGAATATATCCGCCAAGATATTCATTTATCCAATTCAAGAAAATAATTACTCTGCAGTTTTCGTTTAACCACATATTTTTAACCTCAATATTTGCTATACAGTAAAAGTTTTTGAACTAAATAAACTGAATAGTTTACAGCAGGTGTGCAGTATGAGTAGGGGTGTCAAGACGTTCAAAGCTTGTTTAAGATGTAAAGCTCTTGTTAAACCTGATGAAGAGATATGCCCTATATGTGGATCAAATGAATTCACACATGAGTGGAGTGGCATAGTTATCGTAGTAGATCCTCAGAAATCTGAAGTAGCGAAGATCTTAAACATAAAAACACCTGGTAGATACGCTTTAAAAGTTGGTGCATAACTTATCTCTAAGGTCTACATAACGATAGGTGTGTATTGATGGATCTAGAGAAAAAATTGGGTAAGAAGGGTAAAACAGTTAAATTAGACGAAAAAACATCGATAATGATAACGAATGAAAATGTAAATAGATTATTGAAAAGGATAGAGCTAGATCTGTACATAGATCACGTATTTAGTGGAACTCCATCAAAAAGTTTGCTAAAAAATGTTATAGCCAACCTGTATAACGTACCCGAAGAAAATGTTATTGTTAAAAACATAGAGAGCAGATATGGTTTAGGCACATCAATAGCTCATATACATGTATATAGTGATACAGACTATATGAAGAGAGTTGAACTAAAGCATATATTGAGGAGAAATAATGTACAGATATAGAGTATCGGTGGTTCTAGATGTCTAAGGACACAAAATCGACATACAGATCAAGCCTCTATGAGTATGACTATAATATAGGAGAGATAAAGTTGAAGAATAGGCTCTGTCCACGTTGTGGCTCAGTAATGGCACTCCATAAAGTCGGTAGAGTTCGTTGGCATTGTGGCAAATGCAACTACACATTATTTGTTGAGGAAAAAGCGAAGTGATTGTACTAGGGATAGAATCTACAGCACATACTTTTGGTATAGGGATTGTAACAGATAAGGATGTGGATTTTGTTCTTGCAGATGAAAGAATTAGGTATATACCAAAAGAAGGAGGTATACATCCTAGAGAAGCATCAAGATATTTTGCTGAAAATGGTCCGAAAGCTATTGAAAAAGCACTAGCTAAAGTAGATATAAATCCAAGATCTATAGACGCTATAGCGGTTGCATTAGGGCCGGGATTAGGACCATGTCTTAGAGTTGGAGCAACAATAGCTAGAGCATTAGCTGTATATCTAGGTAAAGCACTTGTTCCTGTAAATCATGCTGTTGCTCATATAGAGATAGGGCTGAAGACCACGGGTTTAAAAGACCCAGTTATTGTGTATCTCTCTGGTGGGAATACAGCTATAGTAGCTCTTGTAGAGAAAAGGTATAGAGTTTTCGGGGAAACAATAGATATTGCTTTAGGAAATCTTCTAGATTCGCTGGCTCGCGATATAGGATTAGCGCCACCATATATAGTTAATGGACTTCATGTTATTGATGTATGTGCTGAGAAAGGTAAAAATATAATTGAAGAACTACCATATGTTGTGAGAGGACAGGATGTATCTTTTTCAGGTTTATATACTGCTGCTCTTAAAGCCTATAAACGTGGTGTAGATATAAACGATCTATGTTTAACTGTTAGAGAGATAGCCTACAACAGTATTATCGAAGTATCTGCAAGGGCTCTTATGCATACAAAGAAGAAAGAGATCATGATTGTAGGCGGAGTTGCCGCAAGCCCTATTTTGAGAAATAAGTTTGAAGCATTAGCACATATATATGGAGCAAACCTGGGGATTGTACCTCCTCAGTATGCTGTAGATAATGGTGTCATGATTGCTTGGACAGGACTATTAGAATACAAATCCGGTATAATTGTAGAGCCACAAAAGGCTATAGTCAACCAGAGATGGAGAGTCGATGAGGTTGATATTATTTGGAGATAGATTTGAAGAAAGCTTTATCAAGTCTTTTAGATGAACGTGTACTTCTGTTTCTACCAAATGGTGAAGAAATTAAGGATATGCTTAAGGATGTGAAGATAATAGCTATGGGTGCTGAAGCTGTTATAGCTAAAGCAGTATTCCTCGATATCGATGTAATTATAAAGTGGAGATTTCCCAAACCATATATGCCTCAGCATCTCGATACCGAGTTTAGAAGGATTAGAACTTCTACAGAAGCTAAAGCATTATTCAAGTCTATAGTCATCGGTATTAAGGTGCCTATACCGCTCTATATAGATGATGATACTGGACTGCTCATAATGAGCTTCATAGATGGGGTTTCACTGCGAGACACAATGGATAGTTTCTCTATCGAGAATGTATGTGAGATATGTAGAAAGATAGGGATATGCGTAGCAAAATTGCATGAGAACTCTATAGCTCATGGAGATATAACGACAAGTAATATATTGATCGAGAAAGGCAGTAAAGATGTTTATATAATAGATTTTGGATTAACAAATTTCACTAGCAGATTGGAGGATCAGGCTATTGATGTACATATATTCTTTCGATCAATAGAAAGTACTCACCACAATTTCGAAGATCTGGCAAAAAAATGTTTTATCGAGGGATATAGACAGATCAGGGGAAACTATACAAAAAAAGTTCTAGAGACAGTCAATAATATAAGGAAGATGGGTAGATATGTAGCTGAAAGAAAGATAAAGAGTATATGGAAATCACAATGATTAAGCTATACTTTGTTACAAACAACATGGGTAAGTTTAATGAAGCTAAGGAAATACTAAATAGCTATGGAGTTTCTCTAGAACGTATAGATACTGAAAAAATAGAGATTCAGAGTACATCTTTAGAAGATATAGCTAGATACTCAGCTATACATGTATACAAGCAGGTAAGGAAACCCATTATTGTGGAGGATTCTGGACTGTTTATAGATGCTCTAAACGGTTTCCCGGGTCCTTACAGCAGTTATGTCTATAAAACCATAGGGTTAAAAGGGATATTAAAACTTCTACAAGGTGAAAACAATCGTAAAGCGGTATTTGAAGCTGTTGTTGCTTTAGCTTTAAGAGAAGATATGGTTCTAACCTTTAAAGGTGTTGTAGAAGGATACATAGCTCTTGAGATTAGAGGTTCAAAAGGGTTTGGCTATGACCCTATATTTGTGCCAAAAGAAGGTGAAGGTAAAACTTTTGCCGAAATGGATATACATGAGAAGAACATGTATTCGCATAGAGGAAAGGCTTTTAGATCGTTGGGGATGTGGATAAATATGAATATAGATAAGCTTAAATACATAGTACTCTAAATAAATGGTTATTGGTATAGGGTTGTTAATCTATGGCCGGTAAAAAGAGGGATAAAGGTCAATCACACTCTATAAGGCCTGTTAGAGTAGGGCCCCCAAAATGGGTTAGATATAGCATAGAAGAAATAGGGGCGCTTGCAGCAGAATTAGCTAGAATGGGCTATACACCATCTATGATAGGTGCTATACTGAGGGATCAGTATGGTATACCGTTGACAAAAAGTGTAACAGGTATGAAGTTGACAAAACTTCTAGAGAAATTTGGTGTTAAATATCCGATACCTGAAGATCTATTGAGACTTATGGCTAAAGCAGTAAATCTTAGGAGACATATATCTGAACATCCTAAAGATACTGTTAGTTTGCGTGGATTAATAGAAACGGAATCGAAGATAAAATCTATGATAAAGTATTACAAGAGTGTTGGAAAGTTGCCGCAAGATTTTGAGTATTCTCCAGAAAAAGCAGAGATATGGGTATCTCAATATATGGGTCTAGGTGTGCAAGCGTTGCAAGAATCTCAATCAGCTACTCAAGGAGCTTAGGATTGGTAATCAAGCTTAGGATAAGGCAATGTCATCTCTAAGTCTTATACAGCATATAAAGAGCTTTAAACGTATATACGTAATTTATTCTATAGATCTTGACTCCATAATAACCTCATCTATGTTGTTACGGATCGCTAAAGATGAGGAAATAGAAATATATCTAGCGCCGTTCTATGCAGCATCAAAGCCATATGATTCCGAAGCTCTGGTAGTACTTGTAAAGGTTTTCCAAAAAACACCTGTATCTGGATTAAAGGTTTATCAAATCGATGATATTCTGGGCAAAGATCCTAAGATAATGGCTTCAACTACATTATATATGTTAAAAGAATTTAAGAAATCACTCATTCTACCTAGGTACATCGAACTCTTATCTCTAGTAGCAATGTTGTCCATAAGTAGAGGTACAGTATACGACGAGAATCTAATTGATTTACATAAGAATATCGTAGAAGAAGCAGTAGATAAGAATCTCTATACCCTCATAGACACTATAAGATTGTTTGGATATCCAAAAAGAGATGTAGTTGAAGCACTTACAAAGACAATAGATCCATATATAGCAGGAATATCGCTGAACTACGAAGGTAGCAAAAAGCTGTTGGAGAGTATAGGAGGATCTCTTTCAACTGAAGAAGCTAAAACAAAACTTGTGAATGCATTAAATAATATACTAGCTCAATACAATAAATCAGGAGTCTCTATCATAGGTCCCAGGATTATTCTAAAGGAGACAGATGTAGTTGATGATATTTATGAAGCAGTATACATGTTGTACAATTACTTCGATTTAGTGGGCTCGGACCCCCTACTTTATCTATGTATAGATAACAGAATTCTAGATATAATCAAGGGGGCTTATGATTATGTTTCAGAAAGCCTAAGGGAGATTATCGATATATCTATAGATGGTAATATTAAGAAAATGATAGTTAAAGGTGTTAAACTTAGTTTGATAGATATTTCTTCATCGTCCATCACCCCCCCACTCTATACCTCGTATAGGATTCTGAGAGCTTTAGGATTAGTAGAAGATGTCACTGTCTTCACCAATGGCAAAGAATTCCTATTACCTTTACCGTTTGTTGCATCTAGATGGCCTTACGATAAAGAGCTAAATATAGAGAAAAGCTATGCTGTATTTAGTTCTCTACAAGCATTGGGAGATGTATTTAAATGAATATGTATGTAGAAATCAATATACATACAGGCAGTAACGAGAAATGCCTGAGCGTATTGTCAGCTATAGAACCTGATAACTATTCTGCCCCATATGGAGTATCTATACAGATGGAGTGTATTAAAGATACCTTAGTAGTACGAACAGGGTTTTTGGGCTCTAAATTGTTAACCTTTAGAAATACCGTAGACGATATACTGGAACATGTATCAATATCAATAAAAACAGTAAAAATGCTATCAGAGTACAGCCAAAGTAAATGATGCTAAGAAAGGCTTTTAAGCTATACTCAAATTGTGGTAGGACTGTAAAAGGTAGTACAGTATGTCCAGTACAATGAAGTTTAGATTGACTGGTAGAGAGAGATGGAGGCTTAAGAAATGGTATACGGTTATATCGCCACAAGTATTTGGCTCTCTACCAGTTACTTCAACACCTAGTGATGAGCCCTGGAAACTACTTGGACGAGTTATCGAGATAACTCTATATGACTTAACTGGAGATATAACACAGGTACATGTTCATCTATATCTGCAGATATATAAAGTTGATCTAGAGAAAGAAGAGGCCTATACGATATTTAAAGGACATGAACTTGCTAGGGACTATGTCAGAAGTTTGACAAGGAGAAAAAGTAGCAAAATTGTGGCAATATTTAATGTTACAACCAAGGATGGGTATATAATTAGGCCTACTGTTGCAACATGGACTACATATAGATGTAACGCCAGTCAAAAACATAGTATAAGGAAAATAATGATGGAGCTTGTAACAAAGATAGCATCTGAAAAAACTTTTGATGAATTTATAAACGGTATGATTTTTGGAGATTTTGCTCAAGCAATATTCAATGAGGTTAAGAAGATATATCCAGTAAGAAAGGTTGAATTCGTTAAATCCAAGCTTTTAGCAGTAGCTACAGCCGAAGGTCCAAGGAAGGCCGTCATAATTCCTAAACCAAATGTTTTAGAAGCAGCATTTCTTTAAAAGGATCTACCATCACGCTTAGATAAAGTTAAGATGAGAATAAATTATTTTACTGCATTCTTTCTTTGTTAGTTATGGTATTAGTCATCTAGAACATATGTTTCCCAATACATTGATACAATTAGTAACTGTTTAGAGTTATCCTTCAGCATAATGATGGATATCTAAGGTAATTGTAAAGGTGTGTATGATTACAGTTTGAATTCTACCTATATCCGCAAGTCACACGATTTAGGTAAAATAACGTATCCTAGATCAATTGAAGTGATAGATCCTTGCTAGGGAGAATATGTTTTTAAACTTTTCATATAAGCTATTGTTTTCAGAATTTAATAGGAGGTTGTATGGATTGTTAATATTGGGTGAAGGTTTTGATAGGTATTGTATTGGCTGCTGGGAAGGGTAAGAGATTATGTCCACTGACAGAAACACGTCCCAAGATTCTCCTTCCCATTCTTGGACAACCAGTTATATATAGGCATATTGATTTATTGAAGAAACTAGGTATTGATAAGGTAGTTGTTGTAGTATCTCATTTTAGAGAAAAGGTTGTGGAGGTTGTTAAGGATATAGCTAATGATATTGGTGTAGAAGTGGATTTTGTTGATCAGAAGGAGGAACTTGGTACAGGTCATGCAGTTAAGGTCGTTTTAAGGAAATATGAAGACGATGCTGTCATAAGTTATGGAGATATATACATTCAGCATACAAAGCTTCTTCCGAGTCTTATTGATGTTGTTAGACGTAAAGATAACTATATCGTAGGCGTGGAAGTCGGTGATATTTCTCGATATGGTAAGCTTATAGTTGATGGTGATAGAGTATTAGGTGTGATTGAGAAACCTTCTGAAGGTGGTAGAGGTTTAATTAATGCAGGTATATATGTTGTTAAGGGTAGTGTTCTTAAGCTTGTAGAAGAGATAGGATTATCTCCTAGGAGAGAATATGAATTAACAGACCTAATATCTATAGCTAATGAAAAAGGGTATACGTTCAAGTTTATTAAAATTGAGAGTGAATGGTGGCAAGACATAGGATATCCATGGGATTTCTTGAAGTCTGTTAAACTTGAGCTTTCAGACATCAGATCAAGAGTTATTAAGGGCGAGATAGATCATAGTGTAACTATTAAAGGAGCTGTAGTAGTAGACGAGGGAGCAGTTGTTAAAGGATCTACCTATATAGAGGGACCCGTATACATAGGCAAAGATACTGTGATAGGACCTAATAGCTATCTAAGACCATATACTTCAATAGAAAGAGGAAGCCATATAGGATTCTCTGTAGAGGTAAAAGAAAGTATAGTACTTGAGAAATCACATGCAGCTCATCTAACATACATAGGTGATAGCATTATAGGAGAAAACGTGAATCTTGGAGCAGGAACACTAATTGCAAACCTAAGATTTGACGAAAAAACAGTTAAGGTATCTATCGATGGAATAAGAATAGATACAGGTAGAAGGAAAATGGGTGCAATAATAGGGGGATACGTAAGAACAGGCGTAAACGTATCAATAATGCCGGGAGTAAAGATAGGCTCATACTCAATAATATATCCAGGCGTAACAGTATATAGAGATATTCCTCCAAACGCAATCGTAGATAGAGACTGGATATAGCTTAAAACCATGATAGCTTATTTAGTTAGACAAAATGAGTTATCCTTATGGCGGCGGTCGTCTAGCCTGGTCTAGGACGCCGGCCTGCCAAGCCGGAGATCCCGGGTTCAAATCCCGGCCGCCGCACCAAATAATTAGTTCTCAACTCATTTAAATAGCGTCTGAAGATACATCGAATACAATGTCTATAGACCATATACTTGTGTTCACAATATATCGGAGTCTATATGGCTTAAACTAGTTCTATCAATAAGGAGAAGCCGACACCAATATAACTACTACATCTGGATATATAGTACGTTAAAACATAAAGGTATATATGTCTATGCTAGAGTAGTTTTTAGAGCTGGTATAAAGAATGATGAGAGGAAGACATTTGTCAGAAAGCCTATTGTCTACTAATTTTCGAATATAGAGCATATAGGTTATGTTAATCTTCTCAATAGACGTCATTAGCTTTAGCTTAATCTCTTTATCTCTACGTATCTTCAGGATAAACATTCTATTCTCAAGGAAGTCTATAATTGTGCTGATCTATCGCTACAACGTAGACTTAGCTTTATAGAGGTATAATTCCTAATATTACTGATAATGAAATATGTATGTAGTTTATGAAGTCTTTCAGCAGTAGATGTGAAAGAATGTATATGGTTGAAAACATCTAAGAAATTCGAGAGTACAGCAAGTTTCCTATATAGAGATAGAAATACCTCGTATAGAGACATTTTAATTGACGCTACTGACGATAGTAACATGTATGCATAACAAATCATAAATAGTAACAATACCGAACAACAAAAGTGTATGTATTCAAAATAAATAAGGAGTCAACTAGAAACAAATCATTATGTTGTTATTTATATGATGATATATACTTTTTGATAATTCATATACCGTTGTCGATTAATATTACAGTACAGTATAGAATATAGATTGCCGAGATCTTCCACTAATCCACATTCATATCATTTTATACAGGTACAATATAATCTACATAGTTGTGCTATTCACAATCTTTATTCAAGTATAGTAGTAGAGGATCTTTAGTTTAAGGTGTCACCTCACAGCTACTATGAATATTCCAAGAATGTATAAATGGTTTGATAATTATAAGTATTGAATTAATTATATCTATCATTTCAGTACATTCTACCTGTTAGTATTCTCGATAGTAGGGACATGAGTTTCTTGATGGCCTCTGGCGAGAGGCCTTCGCTTTCCAGATGCTCTCTCAGATCTATCGTTTTAGCGTACAGATCTTCTGTATTGGACGTAGCTGTCTTTGTCTTTTCTGTGAATTCTGTTATAATTTTCTGTGCATCCGTTATTGTTAGATTTTTGTACAGATCCTTGACTATCATGGATGCCATCTTAACTAGGTTGACTTCGCGGTAGATAGTTGCATCTATAGCTGGTTCAGAGGTTGTTTGGTTCGATAGGCATGGAATGGATAGAGTTATTGGCGGTAATTCTCTATGTTCTGAATCTATATCTGTATACTCTATGGATATGGTTGCCAAATAAATGTTGCCAGACCTTTGTGGAGGGACGACTACTTCTCCAGCTATATCTATACGATCATATGTATAGATATCTCCAACAGATATTTCTAACCCGTTTTCTGTAGGTTTCAATGACCTGTTGTATATATAGATGGAGCTTGTAGGTGTACTCTTTACATACATTTTGACGTTTTTTGCACATATATTTCTGTATCTGTGTGCAAGTTTCTCTACAACTGGAATAAGCTTATCGGCATCATCTAGAACCTCTAGAACACCTTTAGTAGATGTTGCGATATCCATTAGCAGCTTATCGTTGCAGTCATCACCAACACATACGATAACAGATGCAGAAACATGTTCCCCCAATCTTCTAGCTATATCTATTATCTTCGAGCTACTTCTTGTACCAGTCGTCGGAATACCATCTGTTATAACTATAAGCTTATGCGAATTTATACCTTCACTCCTCATGTTCAAGTAGTTGCTGTATACATGTTTGAGAAGACCATAGATATTGGTTCCGCCACCGAGCCTTATATCTAATACAGATGACAAAGCCTTGTTGTATTCAGATACTCTTCCACTATAAACAAGTTTTGTTCTATCATTGAAACTGTATATATTTATGTAGTCGGTTGATGGTAGATTCTTGAGCATCTTTAAGACAGCCTCTTTGGCTCTGAATATCTTTGCTCCATCCATAGACCAGCTAGCATCTATAGCAACACTATAGAGAGAAGATGTTGAAGCAAACTTTTCGCTACATCTAAACCTAATGAGAAACGGTACAGCTTCACTCTTATCCTCAACTATATAGTGTCTACCTAATCTAGACTCAACAGATACAGGCACACAAACACCAGTAATACTCTGGTACCCAGAAGGTTAATAAATGTGTCACAAACAGTAAAAATAATTCATACAATATATAGAATACAGAAATCTTTTCGAATCCTTTCATTCAACAGGAGTATATTAATCATGAAGTCATCGAGCGCTACATCAACAAACATTACAGATATACACCGGGGTAGTAGCTTGATAAACTCTTTAATGTAACCCCTTTCAATGATTGTAGCTACTACTGAGGCTGATGTTGTTAGAGAAGGTGGATTTGATCACCTACATCAGCATCGGGACGATTAAGAATCCGTTGATGAGCCTTAGGACTGACAAGTTCTTCGAGAAATGTAGCTACAATGTGAAGCTAGTGGAGTAATTCTGTCATACTCTGCTATCTCTTTATTTTCTTCTAACTCTTTATATAGATTATTACACCAAAGGTAATAGAGATACGTTTTCCATAACATAGTTCTATAGTTCTCTAATTAAATAGTGCTAAACTATGTATTGATAATAAGACATATCGTGTTTATTTATCTACACCTCGTTTTTTCTACCCATATTGTTTTCCTGAAGAGAGCTACTCTATGTTTAGTGTGTTTCTGAACCATACATCTATTTGTGGAAACGGTATCTCTATACCAGCATCACTTAACGCTTTTTTCATTCTCCACAAAAGATCCTTCATAGTATCGTAAGCTACTTGTGGTGGCGTCCAAACTCTTACGGTTATCTCTATACCGCTTTGATCGAGATTTGAGACAAAGATATCTGGAGCTGGGTTTACAAGTACATATGGATGTTCATCTAATACGTTCTTTATTATTCTGTACGCTTTTTCAGCATCATCTTTGTACGATATCGAGAGCTTGAACTCTATTCTTCTAGCTACAGCTTTGCTAAAATTCTTTGTAACACCGCTAATTATTTGTGTATTAGCTACACTGATGATGATGCCATCGAAAGTTCTTATACGTGTAAAGATAGGAGATACTTCTGTTACCTCACCTGCATTATTTGCTACTTCAACAATTTCACCAACATTTATCGTCTTTTCAATCATTAGATAGAGTCCTGCAAAAAGGTTCGATAAAAGTGGTTGAAGAGCTACACCAATAACTATACCAGCAAAACCTCCAGCCAATGCAAATCCCGTAACATCTATACCGGTAATTCCGAGAGCTACTACAACAACTGTAAACAACAATACATAGTATATAGCCCTACTTACATTAGAGGCAATAGCTTTTGATGTTCTAGCTGAAAGAAACTTTAAGAATGTTCTTCTGATTATGATACTAATCACTACTCCAACAACTACTATAGATACAAATACAATAACTCTGTATACAACTTCACTATTCAAAAGCGATATATTCTTGGCAACGTCCTCCAAGCTCATCAATATCCCCACAACATATCGCTTCTAAAACTAATTAAAGGTGATTTAACTTCTTCTGGCTCATCTATAGCTCTATACCCAGATTCTATAGGTTCTTTCTCATACTCTACAATAGCTGTTGAAGAGCTACTGATAGTTACTATAACACGTTGGGTACAGCATCTCCAGCTACCATATTCATAAAATATGGATAGAGGTGAGGAATCTAGAAGAAGTTTGGATAAGATAGCAAATCTATCTAATTTATTCCTTACCTCTAGATATGATAAACAAAAACCCAAGTCTGTTTCTCTAGGTTTCTCTAGAAAAACATCCGTTTTACAGTACCTAGCAATAAGCCCGCTCATGTCTCCGTACCTAGATGGTGGACCATAGAGAGTATATTTATAGAGTTTATGTAGAGGAACTATATCTATAATTACAAAAGAGCTACCACTATAGCTATAGACAGCCACATCAATTGGTAAATAGAAGTAGAGAGACAGGTTATCCATTGGTGGAACATAGATAGGTCTAAAGAATTCACATAAGATATGCCTTGTGATAAATCTTGGATAGTAGATGGGATACATAGGTAATAGCTTTAATACACCTTTTGTTATCACCTCTTTCTCAATCACCTCATTTCTATATCTTCTATACAGCACATTATCTCCTAGAACATCAACATTAACCCTATACATACCCACTATAATAGGGGGCGCTATCTCTCTTCCAAACATCTATAGATCACTAAAAGCACTCAAAGCTACACCTATTAAAAATGGTTGACATCAATGCATTTATCTAAGGTTTGCGATAACAGCTCAATTTCATTAACATCATGCGTTTCGATAAAGAGATCCCAAATATTTTCCATAACATTAGTTATTGTTCAAGAACTTAAGTATACTTTGATTACGCTAGCTATTGTCTTCTAGTAGTTTAGGATTTCTAGGTATTCCGTTTTATCCGGTATTCCAGCTTCTTTAAATGCTTTCCTTCTATTGATGCAGCTTTCGCATGTGCCACAATGTTTTTCAAGTCCTTTATAACAGCTCCATGTCCTATAAACTAGGTCACCAACAATATTGTGGCATAATTTCAAGAGCTTACTTTTCTTTAACAGAGCTATACTTGGTGTCCATACCTCAATACTCCTTCTATCTCTGAAGTGGCATATCTTTAATGCTGATTCTATTGAGAGGAAGCATTCTGGTGAGCAATCAGGATATTTTGGCTCGCCAGTATCTTTTCGTGGCTCTACATCGCTATACTGGCTACCCAAAACCACCACAGCTTTATCGCATACCTCCTGCTCCAGTAATGTATAGGCATAAGCTGCAGCCATTGTAAGCATAACGATATTCCTGATCGGCACAACTACGGTTCTCTCATATTCACTCTCTACATCTATAGCTTCATCCACTAGCTGAGTACCTTTCCAAATCTTTTTCATAAACGATATATCCAGAACCAATAAATCTACAACCCTTCCCCACCTTCTATCAACAGCAATACTATTCAATTCATTAACAATTTCTTTAACAGTATCTAGCTCTCTTCTAGAAGCCTTGTGACCATAATCAAAAAACACAACAGATGCATCATAACCTTTACTAAGCCAGTAAACCAGCGAACATGTGCTATCTATTCCACCACTAACTATAGCAACAACTCTTGTTCTAACCATATATCACCACCTCATTATCCATATCACCGCACTATCTATGCTAGAGGTTTTCAGCAAATATGAAACTATAAAACATCTAGTGGTTTAAATAAATAAGCCTTTTACCTTATTCCTATAACTTTATGAAGCTGGGGTAACACTCTATATGGAAGACCATGTTTAAGTACATAGTCGACAAGCTCTGTATAGCTTATTGTGTAACTATTTGGTTGTACAGATAATCTATCTAATGGAACGTATCTTGGTACATATTTTATCAATTCATGAAAATCTCTCTCAGGATCTGTGATCACGAATTTAATCCATAGTCTATCTACAGATATTTTCTTCAACTTCATACCTGGATAGTCTGGATTAAACGATGGTAGTTTTGGTGATGCTATAACCAGGTCAACTATTTCCCTAATAACATTGGAGAGCTCTATAGAGGCGTTGGTCTCTATCGCCACTCTAAATCCAAGGCTCTTTAGTTCAATTACTAACTTATCGAGTTCCGATAATTGTAGTAGAGGCTCTCCACCAGTTATTGTAACCCATCTAGCTTCAGATTCTATAGCTTCTTTCACGATACTATCGATACTTATCTCTTCTCCCTCATTCCATGCATACTTGGTATCGCAATACCTGCAACGTAAATTACAGCCAGAAAGCCTTATAAAAAAGCATGGAACACCTATCAGCATACCCTCGCCTTGGATAGACTTAAACATCTCAGCTATCCTTATGGATACTCCACCTCAACCCAGCTAGTTGGAGTCTCATAAATTCTAACCTTTATACCTAGGAACTTGATCCCAAGAGCTTTTAATGATGTACAGATATGTTCAAGTATATATACAGCTATAAGCTCAGAGGTCACATTCTTATCTTTAAATACCTCATTGAGATAGGTGTGATCTAGTACTTCAATTACATCTCTAACAATTTTTCTAAGCACAATAATGTCTACAACCATATTCATTTCATTCAATGAATTCGATTCAACTTCAACATCAACTATGTAGGTATGTCCATGCAGATTCCTACAAGGTCCCTGATGATCCTCTATTCTATGAGCAGCTGATAAATACTCTCTAATACCAACTCTATATCTCATAAACCATTACCTCGTAAATGTTTACATAGTTTTAACCAGATCTTATGGCTCAGATATTATACTCATGACTTCAATATCTCTAGCACCAATAATAGGTATTCCTAAACCTAGAAACAAAATAAAAATTCGATAATAAACCAATAAGCAAATAGTTTATAAATCATAGACCTTACACTCTTGGTAAACCTAGTGCATTGGTATCAGTAGACCAGATAATTAAAAATAATTAACTAGAGTCTAAGGTGTTTATGATTAGAGTTAGCTTAGTTATTCCTCATATAACATTATTTATCGAGTTACAGGCAGTAACACTATATCTATATCTATGCTTATCTCTTCAATATTTTAACCTTAAAATTTATCTTGATAGTTATAGCTAATTAATTGTGCATAAACATTTAAACAACGTTTTGATTTACCTTTCTTAATCGTTAAACCCATTACATAGTGATGGTTACTAAGATAATTTCCGAGTTGATACATTTAATTCATTTTTCTAGGTAACACACTTCAGTAACATTATTATTTCAACAAGTAGAAGTTTGGCGAAAAATAAAGAATGATTGTATCTTACTCGATATTTAGAGCTATGTTAGAGTAGACATAGACATATGGATCTCAAGACTGGAGTCTATAGTTATATCTAGTAATCAAGGTCTATTAATTGTAAATTACAATTTAAATTATTCGTTGCTATAGGTCATGAGAAGACAGGCTTAAGCCTAGACCAAACATAATATAAATATATAAAAATAAAAAATAGATAATGCATTCATAATGTTACCAAAGTACTCTTATTGGTGGTGCTGATAACCCTTCTATATCTGTTGTTTTTGTATCACTACTTATTGTTATACCTATGTATAGTTGTTGATTTGGTGAAGCTGTTAGTTTCGGTATTACTATTGGATTGCTATTAGCTTCCTCTAGATGTGCTACACCGTTATATGTTACATTTGTCCATCCGCTGCCCCATAATGTTGCCTTAAGTTCAGATTTAATTGATGAGAGATCTATTCTGAAGCTACTACCAGTTATCACAGCATTTTCAACTACTTTTTGGTTATTAACATATATAGCTGAGATACCTACTTCAGACATAGAAGTCCAACCATCTCTAGGTATCACTATTCTGCCTCCAACACTATTGAATTCTATCTTAACAGTATCTCCTTCTGCTACATTTACTGTACCTTTATTTGTTGTTATCTGGCCACCATATCCAACTTTGAATTCCATATATCCTGATAGATTAGCAGGTCTAGCGGCATTGATCTTCACAGGACAAACATCTCCACCACAGCTTCCCAGTACAACTTCTTGTGGTTGATATTCTCCGGTAATTTGTACTGGTAGATATAATCCTTTTGATAACCAGTAGTTCCTTATACTCCATTTCAGATATGCCCATGGAACCTTGATGCCGCCAAACTCTGTTCCAAGCTCTGATACAGTAAAGTATAGGTTCTCCCAACCACTTAGATAGGTATATCTTCCCGCAATCCTCACAAAATCATTCCAACACCATACTAAGTATCTTCCAGATGCCCTTGGCACAGTTGTTCTAAATGCAAAATACTCCCAACCCATATTTCCATGCCAAACCTCAAATCTCTGATTAACCTTTAACTGATCAACATATATCGTTATAGGCACTACATCAGCCACATCACCAGCACCCTGAAGTCCATGGTACGAGAACCACACCATAAGCTCCACTTCATTATCGTTTACACCTCTACCTCTGCTAGTATCTCTCATTAGCCATGTCTCAAATGCAAAATTATACAGAATCCTCTTATCAGTATGTGTTATAGAGTAACTATCTACATAAACACATAGCTTCACATTATCATTAACTAAATCACGTACTCCTATAGGCAAATCAACACGTTCGCTAGTGATGAACCCTTCAGGAGCAGGTCCATAATCATTCCAAGGCTTTCCACCAACCCAAATCTCTGGATACCCATGTACCCAACCACCAGTACCTGAATAATTAGCGTCTACCACTACATCTAACTGATAGTCCTTAGGCCCATAAACCTTAGCAACAAGCTGAACATTACCTCGAGTAATTCCAGGACAATTCCATAAATTACCCTCTAATATAAATTCACAAACACCATTACCATCAGTATCCAAACAAGTCCATGGAAACACATTATTACTATCTGCAATCAAAGTGACAACAGTTCTAGTTGTTGTTGGTGTAGGCGTTGGTGTGGTTCCAGGCGTTGTTGGTGTTGGAGTAGTTCTCGGTGTTGTAGGAGTTGTAGTTGTTGGTGTTACAATAGTTGTTGTAATAGGAGAAGTAGTTGTTCTTGTCACCGTTATTGTTCTAATTATTGTTACTGGTA
>Ga0209080_1000180_pt1 | contig 49111 bp, 51 predicted proteins | sample JNZ110809AmetaG_FD_184123 | JGI IMG/M metagenome (GOLD analysis project Ga0209080, IMG submission 184123) | Hot spring microbial communities from Jinze hot spring, China to study Microbial Dark Matter (Phase II) - JNZ 110809A (SPAdes) (version 3) ...
TTCCGATGTCGAATAAGATATTCAATCCAATGGAAATGAATGATTTGTACGAGCAAACATTTTTTAAGAAAATCAACGCTCCATAAACTTCTTGAGTGTAAAACTTTAACGCCACATTTTTCAACATGTGTATATAATAATTTTAAGTATGGAGTGTTTTCCCTTTTTAAGGGAACAAGGACTTTTATTTCAGGACTCATTTGAGCGTCACCTGGTCTCATTGTAAAGCCTTTTTAATTTTTCTCTTCGCTAATAAAATAAATATTCATTTATTACTATTGACAACAGAATAAAGAAAATGCATTTTCCCTTTAAGCCTTATAAGATGAGAAAATTGTTGAAAGCCAATAAGATTTAGCGCGTTATTACTTTAGTTATCTACCTAAGGTTGGGCTTATTAAGCCTTCACCTAATAGGCCTAATGGTATAAGCGCTATTGTTAGGAGCTGTAATGATGAGTGGATAGAGTTTTCTTTGAGATCTATTGGGGGTTTGCTGATGAAATAATTATTGTCAATGTATTGACTGATCGATAATACTCCCTAAAAATTGGAATATCATTATGCTTAAAAACACAAATGTGCTAATTATGAATCTCAGATATGAGCAGACTTATAGAGGGCATGAATTTAATTTTAATATAATACCATTCTTATGTTAAATTTATTGAGATGCTTCATGCATTGGAGGATATTAGCTAGAAGGGTGCTTGGGCGAGAGGGCACATTCCTGCTTAGAAACATAGTGTCATCCTTATCTTTCTATCTTAGATTGATTCCTCCAGCGAATATTGTTGGGCGGGAGAATGGCATATCTGCGATTACGTGTACCTATAATGAAGAGGATTGGGTCGAAGTCTCCCTACTCTCGTTGAAAGATCTTGTTAATGAGATTGTTGTATTAGATTCATCAACGGATAGAACTCCAGCTATTATAGAGGAGCTTCATGAAAAGCATAATATTCCCATAAGGATGTACAGAATACCCTTAGGGGATATGGTTTATGTAAGAAATCTAGGGCTTTCGATAGCTAAATACAAATGGATTCTAATTTGGGATGCGGATTTTATATTAAGGGATGATTCAGCCCCATTAATAAGAGAGCTATTAGAGTCTCTTGACGAGAGAAAATATTATCTCATATATTGGCCGCATATATGTTTAGACGGCGATTTATGGCATCAAGATCCAAAAAGCCCTCTCCACATTGAGCACTGGCTCTTCACGTGGAACCCTAAATTGCATTATAAAAAAGTAGGCCATCATGATAGTTTAATTGCTCAGCTAGCATATTACAATGTTATTTATATTAGGAGGGCATTGAGTTTCCATCTAAGAACTGTTAGAAGCCCAAAGAGGTTGCTTTATAGACATTATAGGTGGCTTATGCGCAGAGAAGGGCTTGAGGGCAAATCAAGTTTAGATGAGTATGTGAAAAAGAGAATATTAGAGGACTTTGGAACAGAAGATATCGACTTGGCAGCGAATCTTTACTTTCAGAAATATCTTTCAAATCTCGCTAAATATCGGAGAGATATTTATGGTGATTACCCACAACTACTAAGAGAACATGCAAAAAGAAAGTTTAACGTGGAATTATAATCATGACAATAAAAATGAAATCTATCTAACAAACTAATAGATAGGATAAAAGCACCACGTTGCTCACATTGACTTTCTATTTCTTAAAAAGGTCTTAGCCAAAGATGCCTATATTAATATATTATAGGTGGCTTATGCGCAGGAGAGAATATATTGCGAGATTATTATTAGAAGAAAACGCTATTCATTAGGTTAATAAAGGTCTTCAATATATTTTTAACCGCGGTGGGAAAGCTTAATTGAAATCAATGAAGGTAACCCTTGTTTTAGGCACGCGCCCTCAAATTATAAAATCTGCGCCCCTTATTTGCCTGGCTAACAATGACCCAGAGATAGAATTATCAATAGTGCATACTGGGCAGCATTACGACTATGAGATGACAAAGATCTTTTTTGAGGAATTTAATCTGCCGGAGCCTACGGTAAACTTGAATGTTGGTAGCGGGACTCACGCTCAACAAACAGCAAAAATAATGATCCGTCTAGAAAAAATATTGTTAAAGCAGAAACCGGATCTTGTAATAGTTCCGGGAGATACAAATTCCACTTTAGCTGGCGCCTTAACGGCTGCTAAATTGCATATTCCGGTAGCTCACATAGAGGCTGGTGCTAGAAGCTATGACATGCGAATGCCTGAGGAAGTGAATAGACGGTTAACAGATCATTGCTCAACACTTTTATTCACGCCAACGGAAAATTGTACTAAAAACCTCCTAAAAGAGGGTATAGAGGAGAAAAAAATCTATCAAACAGGCGATACAATGTATGATGTGTTGTTACGAGAACTGCCAAAAGCGGAGAAAACAACAATCTTGGAGAAATTAGGACTGGAGCCTAAAACTTATGTATTGCTGACAGCTCATAGGCCAGAGAACGTTGACAATCTAGAAAATTTAAAAAATATAATTGAAGCGGCAATAAAACTTAAACCAATAATAGTAGTTTTTCCAATCCATCCAAGAACACAAAAACAACTTCGCAAGATGAAACTTTACAAGAAGATAGAGAAAGAAAAGCATATAATAATGATTAAACCACAAGGGTATCATGAGACTATAAAATTAATAAAAAATGCGAAATTAATTTTAACTGATTCTGGCGGAATGCAAAAAGAGGCTTTTTGGCTTAAAATACCATGTCTAACATTACGTGAGACAACGGAATGGCCAGAAACAATGATCTTAGGAGCAAACAGTCTAGTTGGGACAAACGTACAAAAAATAATAGAGAAATTTAATGATATAATGAACAAAGAGAAAGAAATAGTGGAGAATCTAAAAGATTTACCAAATCTATTTGGAAAGGGAGAAGCCTCCCAAAAGATAATAGAGATAATTAAGAGTATAAAATCTTATTTGAAAAATTAGTTATGGTAATCTGAAGGATAAAAACACTGGTTTAGCTTGCTATGGTGCACTAAAGATGCGGAAGAAAAAGATTTTATTCGTTTCGGCAAAGGGAACTGGTATCTCGGCCGATAAAATGAGAATAAGATATTTTAGACAGGCTCTAGAGACAAGCGGGTATAACTTTATAAATTTTGAGATGAATCTTAGCGGTTTTAGAAAATTTATATTTTATCTTTTTAAATTTCCTCCTAAGGGTTTAGTTGATGCTGCAGAAAATTCGGATTTAATTATGGCTACCTCTCCTCCATTAATTAATGCTATTTTAAGTTATAAAGTTGCAAAAAATCTGAGAAAACCATTGATTGTTGATGTGAGAGATATATGGGAGGAATATGCCAAAACAGCGCATTTTCTAATGTATAATGCTGGCGTTATCCCGAGACTAATTAGAGAATACTATATGGCACTAAATTACTCGTCAAAAATTATTACTGTCACTGAAATTTTGAAGCAATATTATGAAAGAAAACTTGATGTGAATAAGAAGGACGACATTGTTTTAATTAGTAATGGAACAGATACAGACTTAATTAAGCTAAATGAAGAAATTAAACGTGAAATAGATGCTGTTTGTTTGGTGGATTTAAATCAACCATATCATAACTTAGAGTTTTTGTTTAATGCATTAAAGTTGGAGAAGAAATTGACTTTGATGGTTATAGGTGGAGGAAAATATCTTTATGAACTGAAGAAGACTGTAAGAAGACTTGGAATATCCGACAGAGTGTCTTTTGTCGGATGGGTTCCTTATGAGAATTTATCCGCGTATCTATGTAGGGCTAGAATAGGTGTTGTAGGCCGCCCATTTCTCAGCAATATCGGGTATTTATGTGCGATCCCGGTCAAAACCTATGATTATTTAGCGGCGGGTCTGCCAATAGTTGCATATGGCCCTAAAAACTCTGCGTTAGAGGAGTTTATAAAGAAGAATGATGTAGGCACGTATATTGACTATCCGGATCCAGAGAGATTGTGTAGTGAATTAGTGAGATTGAGTGCGGAACATGAGAGATATATTGAGAGGGCGAGGGCGCTAGCAATGAAGTTTGATAGGAAAGAGTTATCTAAAAAGTTAGTGGAAGTTGTTAATAGCATATTAAACTAGTTTACATCTCTCAGAATGATATTTGCTAGGTTTTTTGCTCCATCTGGTAATTTTGGCTGCTCTTTTTCTTTTGCTTCTTCTATCGCGTTTAATATTCTTTCTAACGTTATCTCTGTGATTATTACCGCGTTTACCTTCTTTGCGTAGTATTTTGCGTCTTCAAGTGTGGCTGCTCTCGTCCACTCCGGGTTTGGAACTATTACTGTTGGCTTTCTATAGACTAGCGCCTCCAGAACCGTCATCCCAAAATGTGTTATAACGACCTCCGCGTTTGCGATGAGCCTATGAAATTCCGTTGAGTATCTTATAATCTTCCATTCTGGATGGAGCCTTCGATATAGTTCTGGATTAACTTTTCCGGTCTGCATAACAACATTTTTGAGATTGCTCTTCGCGATAACATTAAAGAGTAGCCTATGCCCTTCCGTTCCACCGGTTACAAGTATGTAACCATCATTTCTTGGTTCTATTTCAGGTTTTGGGATTAATGGTCCGACGAATGTGCCTCTTCTCAGAATCTTCTTCTGCTCTTCCCATTGAAGTGCCGTTAATTTAGATATTGGCTGGAGTAAGAAGGCCGTTTTGGAGGGTTTAATGAAGCGAACTGAGCTTTCAATATTGATTATTGGTATACCCTTGAGCCACGCTAGGATAGATGGTGGGACACAAAGGTTATTACCGGTGCTAACAACGACATCATAGTCATTAGAGATGTATTTTGAGGCCCTTGGAAAAGCCCTAATAAGCCTAAGTATAAATTCATGATGTGGTGTCTTCGGTCCTCTTGGCCTAATAAGCGGATAAACCTCCCCAAATCTACTAAGCCTTTTCTGGCTCAGCATGTCGTCTTCAGGGGCTAGAAAGTATAAGTTAGCCCTTCCATAGAGGTTTTGGGCTAGAGCATAGGCATACCCAGTATGTCCGCCCCCACCTGCCAATATAAGAACTTTCTTAGCCAAGTAAATCTCTCCAATTCTCTCACTTACTAGCATACTCTTTAATACAAATTTTTAAGCCATCCTCTAGGGACATGCTCACTCTAAATCCTAAAGTTTCCTTAGCCCTATTAATACTTGCGTAACTGCGTTTTATGTCCCCCGCCCTGGCTTCGAGATGAATCGGTTTAATCCTCAAACCAAATATCTCAATTAATTTTTCAGCAACCTCATTTATACTGGTCTCCACACCTGAACCGATGTTAAGGGTTACTCCAGCACAAAACTTATTCTTTAGGGTTAACATTAAGGCCTCAATAACATCGGCAACATATATGAAGTCCCTAGTCTGCTCTCCACTTCCGAATATTATAGGGGCCTCGCCTTTTTTCAGCCGCTTCAGAAATTCGGCTATGACGCCTCTATAGGGGCTTCTCTCCTGTCTCGGACCATAAACGTTGAAGAGTCTTAAGACGACCGTTTTTAATCCATATGCCTCATAGAATACTCTGCAGTAGTGTTCAGCAGCGAGTTTGCTGACACCATAGGGGGATAAGGGATTAGTGGGATGGTTCTCGTCGATGGGCGTGTAGATTGGCTCGCCGTAGACGGCGCATGAGGATGTGAAGATGAATTTTTCAACATTGGAGTTTAGGCTCTCCTCAAGGAGGTTTAATGTTCCGGTAACATTGACTTCATTGACGAGTTTAGGTTTCCTCATTGATAGTTCAATATCGGCTACTGCAGCTAGGTGAAAAACGTAATCTGCGCCCTTAATAACCTCCTTGAGAGTGCCTCTTTTCCTGATGTCTCCTTTAAATAGGTGGAAACGTGGGTTTCCTAAATGTGCGTTAATATTTTCAAGCTTGCCGGTGGAGAAGTTATCTAATACCCTAACCTCAAACCCCTCGTTAATCAATCTATCAACGAGGTGGCTTCCAATAAATCCAGCTCCACCCGTCACTAGGGCTATAGGCAATAGTTTCACCAAGTATTGGCTTAAATTGCTAATTATCATATTTAATTGCACTGAACTATAATGTTTTTCTTAACCAAGGCATTATAATAATGTGTTCATGCTAGCCCAAAACGTTATACTCCATAATTCATAATCATTTATTTAAGGAAATATCCAAAGGACTGGTGATGTAGTTTTATGGCCGTTTGGGTTTTTACTCATAGTGATGGGGATGGTGTTTGTGCTGGTGCTTTGGCTTTGGCGGCTAATCCTGATGCGCGTGTCTTTTTTACGCATCCTTATGGGTTGCTTGGGGATTTGGAGGCTGTTCGGGCTGGCGATAAAGTGATAATATGCGATATAGCTTTTTCCGAGGATAGTTTGCTCGCTATACTGGAAAGGTTTTCCGCTATAAGTAGGGATGGTGAGCTCATCTATATTGACCATCATCCACTTCCAGAGGGGCTTGCGGTAAAAGATATACCCGGAAGAATCGTTCATGATACTGGGTCTTCCGCTTCCGAGCTAACATACATTGTTTTTAGGGAGGGGTTTAGCGATAGGATGAGCCGCATTGCGATTTACGGAGCCATAGCAGACTATCTCGATGATACGCCTGTGATAAGCCAGCTGCTATGCAATTGGGATAAGAGAACAATATACCTTGAGACGGGCATTCTGGTTCAGGGGCTTGAGGGACGCAAAAGAGAGCATGATTTTAAGCGTGAGGTTATAGTCCACCTTGCTAGTGGTCAGCCTCCAAGCATGCATAAAAGGCTACTTGAGTCGGCGCTTGAGAACACTAGGAGAGAGGAGGAGGCTATTCAGATGATAGGAGGGTATCTTCATGTTTACGATGGCATCGCCTATGTGCTCGACTTCCCATTCTCGCTGGGCAAGACAGCAATATACGCTAGAGCCCTAGCTGGAGCAATAGTCGGCTTAGCCGGAGAGCGGAGAAAGGGCTTTATAGACATGAGCCTGAGAACATGTAGAAGGGACATAGATCTAAACAGGATACTGCGCCAGATAACGCCGAAGCTCGGCGGGAGTGGGGGAGGACATCCAACGGCGGCGGGCGCAAGGGTGCCGGAAGAAAACTTCAAGCCTTTCATTGAGGAGCTTAATAAAGCCATTAAAAGGGAGGGAATGCACTAAACGCTTATTTCCTAGATTAACGTAATCTTCAATTAGCCGATGAAGAGGGCCAGATTTCCCGATTGGTGAGGGACCCTGGGGTATCTGAGGCGCTTCCCAAAAAGGCAATAAGCTTTTAAGTGTTTAAGCCTATCTTTTGGGCTAAAGAGCTAAGAGACTGTGGTGAAGCTATTTTGGGCTTAGAGGAGTATATCGCTGAGGTTGCTAGGGCAAATGGCTGGAGTGTAGAGCTAAGAAAGAGACATGGGAGCAGAATACAGGACCTCATACTTAGGAGGGGTGGTTTAATTCTAGTTGTTCAGGTTAAGGACCTTTCAAGCCCAGCTGGACCTAAGGCCGTCACCCAAACGAAGAGAGACTTCGATGAGTATGTTAGGCACCTGCTTGAGGAGAAGCTCGGCGTAACGATCGTTCCAGTCCTCATCTCAAAAGATATTTCAGAGAAAGCCAGAAAGAGAGCACTTTCATATGGAATCAGATATTACAGGCCCAGCGAACTAGAGAAGATATTAGAGTGAAGAATGGAACTATGCCCTAGCAATCAGCATTATCTGAACCCTCTGACACGGATTCCTAAGCTTCTCAATAAGCCTCCTTGAGAGGTCGCATGCGGCTTTATCGGCTTTAATGGCCACCGTTCTACCGCATACATAACCACTCCTTCTAATAACAATGTCTGTTGGATGCGTAAACGTTAGATTTGGGCTTCCAAAGGCTCTGACAATCTCCCTCTCATCATCAGCCTCAATAATCACCATTATCTCAGCATTTGGTCTTCTTGCAGCATCTTTAAATCCCTTGCTTAAATCCTTAGCAGCTTTATCGGCTCTAACAGCTATTATGCAGTCGCCCCTCTCGGTGAGACACTCATCCCTAGTTATCTCGAATGTTGTTTTATGTGTCGATTTTATCAGGGCATGCCCAAATGCATTTATCTTCTCAATCACCTCACCCAACCTTTTCCACCTCAAAAATGTTTCCTGCCCAGCGTGGGGCATCATGTGCTCGGAAAATTAATATTCTCTGCATCACATATTAATTTAGGCGGAAACCATGATATCTGAGAGAATCTTTAGGGCTTATGATATACGGGGCATCTATGGTGTAGACTTAGATGTTAATGTCGCTAATTTAATAGGGAGGGCTCTAGCGACGTACGTTAATGGCGGCAGAAAAACTTTTATTATTGGGAGAGACTTGCGGTTAAGCAGTAAGCCCCTCAGCGATGCGCTTATAAGTGGCATGGTCTCAGGCGGATTAAATGTTGAGGATATAGGTGTTGTAACAACACCGCTTCTCTATTTCGCAACAAAATATTATGGTGCTAATGGTGGGGTTATGGTTTCAGCATCCCATAATCCTCCGGAATGGAATGGATTTAAGATACTCCTTGAAAGTGGCTTTCTATGCATGGGCATGGGTATGGAAGAGCTCCGAGACGTAGCACTTAAAGGGACATTTAAGGAGACCACACATGGGACCATAAAGATGAACCCGAACGCCATAAAAGACTACACAAAGTTTATTTCGGAAAGAGTGAGCGTGAAAGGCGGACTTAAGATAGCAGCGGACCCGGGAGGGGGCTCATGCACAGTGCTCATACCAGACGTTTATGAGAAAGCTGGTTTGAAAGTCTCAGTGATATATGGCGAGCCAGATGGCTCATTTACGAAGCATCCGCCGGAGCCAAATGAGCAAACCCTGAACGAGCTTAAGGAGGTCGTTTTAAGGGAAGGCGCCAGCTTTGGGGTTGGGTTTGATGGAGATGGCGATAGAGCTGTCTTCATTGATGATAGGGGTCGAATGGTCCCGAGCAGTGTGGTTCTAGCGGTTCTCTCAAAACATTATTTGAGGAGGAATAAGGGTGCAGCCATAGTTTATGAGGTTAGCTGCTCCATGATTGTTGAGGAGACGATAAGGGCTTATGGTGGCAAGCCAATTCTTAGCAGGGTTGGACACACATACATTTACGAGAAGATGGTTAATGAGAATGCCGTGTTGGGCGGGGAAGCAAGCGGACACTTCTACTTTAGGGACACATACGGCTTCGATGATGCGATATTCGCGAGCTTAAAGGTTGCTGAAGCCATATCAGAGGATGGAAGAAGGCTATCTGAGATTGCCGATTCGATACCGAGGTATCCGCAGATACCAGCTAAAAACTACGAGTGTCCGGACGAAAAGAAATTTATCGTTGTTGAGAGACTGGCAGAGGAGTTTAGGGCTTTGGGTCATAAAACGGTGGTTATTGACGGTGTTAAGGTTATTATGGAGGATGGATGGTTTCTCATAAGACCATCAAACACCCAACCCTTAATAAGACTGACGGTTGAAGCAAGGAATGAAGAGAAGCTAAGGGAGATAGCGTCTTACGCGGAGAAAGCAATTGTTGGTGAGATTAGAAAGGCATGTGAAATTTAGCCTACGTTTATTGGAAAGCGTAGTAGTGCTGCTACACCGCCAAGCGACTTAAGCTTTGCCCCAGCCTCATGCTCAATACTCACTATTCTAACCCTTCCGCCTTTCTCCTCAATCTCGCGCATGATGCTTTCTAGGGCAGCTAAGCTCTCCTCGGATGATTCTCTAATAATCTCATCGGTTACAAGTATTTCTTCAATGGCACCTAAAGAATTGGCCCTCAAAACATCACTTAAGCCGTATGCGACATCACCACGACCCTTGCCTAATCGCTTAAGAACCTCCTCTATGGCCTTGGTCTCCTCGATAATGCGGGCATGCTTTAGGGCTTTAGTGAGGACCCCGGAGCGCATGGCCTCATATATCCCGGCCTTACCGGGGCTATTTACGCTCTTCACGTCGATAACCTTCCCATATAAGTTTGGCATGTTCTCTTCAAGGAACTTTAGAAAGTCATTTTTTATGAAGCCCAATCCGAGAATAATGATTGAGCCGCCGACCGACCCAATTAGGCTTTCAAGCGCGCTGGAAGCCGACTTAAACATCTCTTTAAGGACTCTTGTTCTCTCATTCTCCATATGTTTTCCCGGTAGGCTAATTCTCTCTTCGGTGATGATGTCTATTCCGAAGCCTCTTAAAGCCCCTATACAGTAGCCTTCATCATCTATTGAGATAATTATTATTGGCGCAGCCCTCCTTTCTGCGGCTCTCTCAATCTGCTCGATTTGATAGTCTAACCATCTCTCCTTGATTATCGTAAGTGGAGTGTTTAGGGTTATGTTTAATGTGTGGTGTGAACCTATTGCTCCAATATCTTCCGGAGCATCACAGACTATGCCGTGAACCCTAAGCCTATTTAGGCTTCTATCCCATAGAACCCTATCGACTTTAACGCCGAGAACAACCGATATTCGCCTACCTTTCTCCGGCCTCTCATATCTTTCTCCAAATCGAACCTCCCTAGTTGTTCTGGCATAAACAATATCGTTTCTCTGAAGGATTATATTAAGGGTCCAAAGGTCATCAAGGAATTCTGGGATAACCTTGATTCGCCCGTGTTTAAAATCCCTCTCTAAAATCTTCATTAAGGAAACCTCAAATCATAGTTCTAGTAGAGATTGCATGGCTCAGATTGAAAATGAACGCGTTTGAGACTTTTAAATCTTCCGTAGCGGGATAGTGCATGAAATAAGATTTAAAAAGCTCAGTTATGTAAGATATATTCGTTTTGTAGAGCGCGCTTGGGACGGATAGCGTTTATGAAAACCCTTAGAATATCTGATGATGTCCATCAAAAGCTTACGGCATTGCTTGGCGAACTTGTCGCTCAAACGAGCAAGATGCAAACGTATCAGGATGCCATAGAAGCCATGCTCAATCAATCAGTCATATTGCCCCTGAGCTGCTTAGTGAGGTCGAAAGTTTTGTGTCTAGGAATAGACATCTCGGCTACACAACTAAGGAGGAGTTTATACGCGATGCTATAAGATGGAGACTTAAGACCTTAAGTGGGAAATATGAGACCATAGAGTTTCCTAGAGATGAGTATGAGGAGCTTAAGGAGGCTTTGAGGGAGATGGGCACTTCATACTTAAATGTAACGGACTTTATTTATAGCCAGATTAGGCGTGCCCTAGAGGAGTATAGAGAGTATAAGCGGCGGGGAAAAGGTAGACAGTTTATTAAAGTAAGCATCATACTGTGAAAACGATTTTATACTCGGCCGCATCTATTATTGCAATGATCAAATATGATAGTTATTGTGATGATATTATTATCGGTTTCTCTTATAAGCCTAATTTCGTTCATTGGCATAATTTTTCTAGGATTTAATGACAATCTTCTCAGGAGAATACTAATAATCCTAGTGAGTTTCGCTTCCGGAAGTCTTCTTGGCGGTGCTTTCATGCATTTAATCCCGCATTCTCTTGAGGAGTTAGGCTCGAAGAGCGTTTTTTGGTGGGTTATTGTTGGGATTATGATGTTCTTCTTCATGGAAAAGTTTCTTTATTGGCGCCATTGCCATGATGGTAAGTGCCCAATTCACATGTTCGCCTATTTAAATCTGCTGGGTGACGGAATACATAATTTCATTGATGGAATGATTGTGGCAGCAAGTTTTCTAGCGAGCATACCGCTTGGGTTAGCAGCAACAACAGCCACAATATTACATGAGATACCGCAGGAGATAGGCGACTTCGGCGTCTTAATATATGGTGGGCTGGGAAGAAAGAAGGCGCTAATCTACAATTTTATTTCGGCACTTACATCTATAGCCGGAGCAATAGTCACATACCTATTTTACCATGCTTTCGAGCTTATACATGAGTCGACATCGCTCCTAATACCTTTTGCAGCTGGCGGCTTCATTTACATCGCCACAACAGACCTAATGCCTGAACTCCATAAAAGGAGAAACTTTAGGGAGTCAATTCTTCAGATGGCCGCCATAATATTGGGCTTAGCGCTGATGTGGCTCCTCAGTTTCATAGAGTAAGGGGAAGCTCGCATGAAGAGCGACGCAAAATCCGTTAATTTGATAGATTTAGGCTTCAATCTGGTTCTAGGCAAATTCATTGAGAGAATTAATCGTTTCATGATTTTAGTTGAGGTTGATTGCGGGGAGGTTTATGCTCATCTTTCCAATTCGGGCAGGTTGTCGACTGCGCTGCGTCCGGGAGACGTAACCTATCTTAGGAGGATTGAGAGGATGGTTAGAAGGAAGAGCGCCTACACGATTTTTGCCGTGCGGCATGATGACGTATTTGTGATTATTGATGCTCAATTCTCCAATTTCATAGCGAGAAGGGCTATTGAGTTAGGTCTCATCGAGGATTTAGCGGGTTATACTATTGTTAAGGAGAATTTTAGTGTGAATGGTTCTAGGTTGGATTTTGTGCTTGAGAAGGGCTTGGATAAATTTTACGTTGAGGTGAAGAGCGTAACGCATGTAGTAAATGGTGTAGCCCTATTTCCGGATGCCCCAACATTGAGGGGTAAGAGACATATTCGACAATTGGCCAGTCTATCGGCTCTTGGGCTTAGGGCTGGAATACTATTTTCGGTTCAGAGACCTGATGCTATAGTAGTTAGGCCGAATAGTGATGTTGACCCAGAATTCGCAGTCCTCCTAAAGGAGGCGGTGGAGGCGGGCGTAAAAGTGTTTACGCTGAAGTCCTCTTTTCAGCCTCCAAAAACCATAGTTTTAGAGCCTAATATCCCCTTATTCCAGCTTTAGCATAATAATTTCATTCTTCGCCTCTTAATAGTCTCTCCTCATAATCCACTATATCCTCTGAGGTCAGGTATTTAATTAGCTCCTCGCTTATTAATGGCTTCCCATCCCTAATTGGATAAACGTATGGTAAGTATATCTCAGCCCTCTCATCAAGCCTTATATGTATGCCTCTCTTAATCGGAATATCCTCGAGCCTAACACCCTCATAAACCATCTTGGCGATGTAAATTGCCCCATCAATTGAGAATTGGCCTTTGCCAATATTCCTCGCAATCGCATCTGGAACCCTTGAGGTTATAAGCTTACGTGTTCTGCCTCTTGGCGGATGGTCTCCAAGTATCCCACCAACTATAACAGCCCTTTTGTCCCTAAAGTCTTCTGATTTTAGAATCTCTTTGGCCCTCGGATCTAGGATGATTATGTCCGCTGGTTTAAAGAGCTCCGCAAAGCTTTCTTCTTTAACAGTGCCTAGTTCTGAGAGGATTTGCATGTCCGTTTTATTCTTGATGTTTGTGAAGATTAGCTTGTCTCTGCCAACTATTGTGGAGGCATGGGCATATTCGATGCAAAGCCACCTCCCAATCTCCGGCTCCAGATGCTCAATCACAAAGAACAAGCATATCACGCCTCATTATTATGTCATATTATTTATTTGGCTCCAAACCTAAAGCCTTTTGCTCTAAAAGATTTCCAGTATATAAGTTGATACCTCCCTATCTTTTGGATAGTCTCTCCCTCTTTCCTCCCCAAGTATTGCATCAGTCTTCATTGGGAATTTGAGTTTTCCCGTAAAGTCTTCTTTGGCTGAGAAAGATAAGGTTAAAAATCTGGTTTAGGATGCTAGTGTGTGAAGAGAAGTTTAATTATGTTAGGGGCTGGGGTTGATGCTGGGAGCGTAGGTATGCTTAGAGAAGGTATATCATGGATTATGGTTACAACAGTTCCAGGGTTAGAGGATATTGTTTTGATGGAGGCTCGTGAGAGACTTGATGTTTTAGAGGCGGATTTAAGGTTTTGTAATGTTAGTGGTAGAGTCTCTCTAAAGATACCGGAGAGCCATGTGAATAGGGTTTTCGCTTTTAGGAGCATAGAGCACATAATCCGCTTAATTAAAGTTTTTGATGTTGAGAGGGATAAAAGCGGGCTAAGTCAGATATATAGTGGAGTTTATGGTTGTGATTTCCCATTAGGCTCAACATTTAGGGTTACATGTGAGAGGGTTGGGGAGCATGATTTCACGAGCATAGATGTTCAGAGGGTTGCTGGGCAAGCAATCGTTGATAAATATGGGCGGAAGGTCGACCTAAAGAATCCAGAGACAATTGTTAGGGTTGATGTAGCCTATAATAAATGCATTATGGGAATACAGATGACTAGAACATCGCTTAGAATACGGTATCCAAGAGCCTTTCAGCATCACTCAGCTCTAAACCCAGTAATAGCGTATGCAATGCTAAGAATAGCGGATGTTAAGCCTGGTGATAGAGTTTTGGATGCGTTTTGTGGTGGGGGAACAATAGTAATTGAGGCAGCCCAGATATGCCGGGAGATAGAGCCCATTGGGGTCGATATAAGCCCGAAGAGCATTGAGGGTGCGTGGAGGAATGCTGAGGCTGCTGGAGTTAAGGATAAAGTTAGATTTATTGTTGGCGACTCGAGAAGGCTTGAGAGAGCTCTGCCAGCTGGATGGATGGTTGATAAGGTAATATCAAATCTTCCCTTCGGTATAAGGAGCGGAAGACTAGAAATTATACCAAAAATGTACGCGGAATTTTTAAGCTCGCTTAAGCGCTTCTTACATGATAATTCAAGGGTCTGCCTCTTAACTGTTCATAGGGAGCTTTTGGAGAGTTTGGGCGCAAATTTAGGTTACGAGGTCCTTGAGAGCAGACAGATAATGCATGGTGGGTTACGTTCATGGATAATTCTTCTAAAGCCGGCTTAAGAAGAGAAGGATTTTAGGCGTCATAGCACGTATATTAGCGTGCATCATAGATATATATGCCAAGCCGCTTTTACTCTATTTTGGAACAGGCGTTTCTATAAATTGGTGGGGAAAATTGAAGTTTATAGGTAGGGTTGCGGACGGAGCCACCGAGACTAGGGCTAGGCTGATACTCCTTAAGGGCATGGAGAACAGCGTATTAGCCGAGGAGCTCGTTTTAATAAAGAATGGTGGAGAAGAGAGGCTGGTGAACAAAATATTGGGCGTTTTAAGGGAGGGTCTAGGGAAGAATGAGTTTCTAAGCCACACATCCTATAGACCGGATGTAGCATATTTGAGGCATGGTGGTGAGCCCTCTGGAGCGAGAGAAGTATACTCGTTCGCTATAGAGCCGATAGGCGCAGTAACCGATGAGGGCATAGAGCCTAACAGAGCAATAATTCAGCCTAGGTCTCCGGTATTTCTTCTTGAGGATGAGGATAGACCCTTCGATGATATCGTCAAGGGGCGTGACGTTATATGGTCTGATGCCTATCTTGAGGGTCATCCATCATGGAAGATACCTTTTGATAAGACTTTCCTCCCCTATCATGTTGGCGTTTACGGGAGCACTGGCTGTGGGAAGTCATGGTTCACTAGGAATATACTTGTGCCATTATATAGGAAGGCTGGCTATAAAGTTCTCATACTTGATTGGAGCGGGTCGGATTACGCTCCTCTGCTCAAAAATGATGAGGTTATTAGGATTTCTGAAATCGCTCTCGATGAAGAATCAATATTAAGCTACTTTCAAGATAAAACATTCAATTTCTCAAAAAACGATGTAATTAAGGATTGCTTCGATGAGTTTATTGATGGCTGGACAGCGAAGGTGAAGGAGGCTTATCTCAACTCGGAGAATCCAGCTGAACACCTCTACCAAGAATTGAAAGCTTACATTGATAGTGTTGTATCGAGTATTAAGAGGGAGGATTCTAGGGCAGCTGCGCAAAGGGCCCAGAGGAGAATATTCAGAAGGCTTAAGCCCCAAGACCTCTATCCAGTTATGGGGATTTTAAGTATAGAGGAATTATTCCAGGAGCTCGAGCGGAAGGGAACATTAGCCATCGATATGGGAGGAGCTTTAACGGAGGCTAAATTAGGCTTCTTCTTATCGCTATCGAAATACCTTTATAGTTTAATGGAGTCTGGAAGAAACCTTGGCATAGCCCTAATAATAGATGAGGCGCCACAGTATGCTCCATGGGATGCTCGTGGAATACAGGCTGAAACATGCGAGATGATAAAGAATCTAGCGGCATTGGGTAGGAAGCGCATGCTGAATCTAACGCTTATAGCCCAGGGAATCAAGGGTGAGATAGGCGTAAATGCAGCCGTCAGAAGAAACCTGAACACGCATTTCTTCGGCAGAATACACCCATTAGATGCAAGTGGGGAGGGTGGAGCATCAGAGTGGCTATCACCCTATGGGATATCGCCAAACCAGCTGCTTCAGCTCAAGCCCGGAAGATTTTATTTTGCTGGAGCAATGAATCCCTCACCGGTTCCGCTGTTAATCACATATAAACCTCCAGCCTAAAAGGATGGATGAATATGGCTAGCTACGTTGATGAGCTGCCTGAGTGGGTTAAGCTTCCACTGGATTTGCAGCATGAGTTCTTCCGTATAGCCGAGGAAGAAGCCCAGAGGCTAATTGAGATTATCAAGAGAATCGATGAGAACGTGAAGAGTCTCAGAAGTATAGTATCCCCCCACATACAAGCCTTTCCGAAGCAAAATAGGAAGTCGATTATCGCTGCTGTTGACAGCTCTAGGTCACCTAGATTCAGTGAGAGGCTAGGCATAAGATATGGTGTATTTGCCACCGGCGTCGTATGTTTGAGAGGTATTGAGAGGAGAAGCGAGAGGCTTGAGGCTGGAATATTTAGGAGAAAACAGGCTCTTTCGCAGGATGAGAGCAGACACTTCTTCTCCCTCTTAACAACATATTATGAGAGAAAGATGGCTCTTGAAACCTTAGATGAGTGCGACATACTCTTTATGGACGGGAGCTTCTATGGATTCGTTTATCCAGCGCTAGACATGAAGAAGCTCGGTCTCCTAGAATCGGAAAGTAAGAAACGGATATTGAAAGAAACTTTTGAGATGACCGAAGAGTTGAGGGAGAGCCGCAAGGTTATCGGGGTTGTTAAGAGGAGTCACAGTAGGGTTTTGGGCGGATATATGGCTTTAGAGTTTGGGGAGAATTCGCTAGTGAACGTGATAGATAAGCATTTGCTATCGCTAATAATGCCCGAGAAGTCCTACTTTAAATACGATAGTCTCCTAGGCGAGAAGCTGCCAGTAATATATACTGGAGTTGCGCGCCTAGTCTCGAAGGGCGAAAGTGGCAAGGATATTCAGAAGAGAGCGGAGGATAAGGCATATGAGCCCTTTGAGAAACTAGAGGAGTATGGCGTCCGAAAAGATGGGTTAAGGAGCATGAGGAGGGCGCAGGTGAGGTTTGTGGGTGGGCTCCCACCGTGCGAGCTGGAGTACCCGCATACAATAAACCTTGAAGAGATACTGTCGGAAAGCGAGTTATTTAACGATGCCACAAACCTTCCCCTAGCATTAGACTTGGTAGATAATTTAGTTAACATATCCTCAAAGTTTACTGAGGAATTTGTCTCGGAGATTGAGGGCAGGGTTTTAGAGGCTATGATAAAGGATGGTGGAAGCTTAGATTCAATAAAAATGTTCTTTGCTTTCTTAAATCCGCAGAAGCCCTTCTAAAAATTTAATCTTTCCAATCGAATTTTGGAATAACGTTATATATTACTTAATAAGCGCTTATTTTCGGAGGCATCCCCTATGGAAGTGTTCAAGATAATATCTGAGAGGAGAACCATTAGGAAATATAGGAAAGAGCCAATACCAGAAGACGCTCTGGAGAGAATTTTGGAGGCTGGTAGACTTGCACCTTCAGCGGCAAATAGGCAGCCATGGTCATTCATAGTCGTGAAAGACGAATCCATCAAGAATAAACTTATAGACGCCTGTAGGGGCCAGAAGTTTGTGGGTGAAGCCGGAGCAGTGATAGCGGTTCTAGGAGACCAGAATATCTCCAGATGGTATAGACAAGACCCAATTATAGCAGCAAGCTTCATGACCCTTGAAGCGTATGAAGAGGGGTTAGGAGTCTGCTGGATAGGCGCATTCGAAGAGGATAAGGTTAAGCAAATCTTGAAGATTCCAGAGAATTTATCCGTAGTAATACTCTTAACGGTGGGTTTCCCGGATGAGAAGCCTCCTCCAAGGCTGAGAAAATCTAGGGAAGAAATATTCTTCCTAGATGAGTATGGTAAACCATATCCCTTCAAATCCTAGACTATGGAACTGCAAATTTAAAAGGCTCTCAAACTACTTTATTTTTATTTGGGGTTTAAGTTGAGCAGAGACCATAGAGAGGAATTTAAAGGCGGCCTGAGAGGATTTAGAGAGCGCCTCTTCCCGGTTCTCGGCGAGGCTGAGCATGAAACCATACATCCAGACCTATATAGCGAATTGATTGATGGCGGAACCGACATAATAATTCGGAGGCTTAAGGATTATAATGAGAGAAGAAAGAGTCTGCTGAGGGATTTGAGGGGAAAAATCGATATTAAAAGATTTGTCCAGAATGAAAGGGCTGCGCATTTAAGGGCTGTAGCCTCTGATGCCGGAAATAATGGAGCTGACTTTAGGTCCGCGTTTATACCACTTTATGCTTCGGCGGCGCTATGCGCAGAAGGATGGACAATCATAGATGAGCCAATCTTTAAGGTTGGTGAACCGCAGATATGGCCCGATGAGTTCCGTTCTCATGAGAGGGAGTCTCTCTTAGCCTCTAAGTTGCAGTTTGAGGTTACCGTCGAGGCTATTGAGCGGTGGAATCCGAAATGTGTACTTTTAGACGGCCCCCTCCTCATAAACTTCTGGCTCCTCCCACCAATATTTGGTTCGACTAGGGAGTATGAAGAGGACTTCGAGTCCACAGTAAACAGGTTAATTGGTTTGCTTCTCGCTTGCTATGAGAAGGATATTCCGATAGTTGGCTTCGTGAAGAGAACCAGGATGAATGATATATGCGCGGAGCTTGGCGCGCCGAAGATGAGGGATACCGCCCTATTGGATTTGGTGCTTAATCTGGGCGAGTATACTGTGCCAAAGCCAATTTCAGATAGAAATACCGTACTCAACAAGTATAGGGAGAACTGCCATAGGATGGGGATACCGGAGAATTACGCTAAGGATTTTTTAAGCGTATATTTCTCCTATGTTAAGACTGGTTTTACAACGCCCTTCCGCCTTGAGATGCCAAAATACTGCTTAGATAGGCTGGATGAGGTTGGGGCATTAATTTTTACAACCTCGGAGGAAGAAAATGGAATACCCTTCATAATAAATGAGGTTGATAACATAACTAGGATTACGACGGCCGTCTCGAACATTAGAACATTCATGATTTACTCTAAGGCATTAGACCTAGTTAGAAGCGGCGAATTGAATCCAGAAGACTTGAATCTCCTAGCCCTCCAGCATGGTGAGCCATGGGTTTTAAGGGATGGGGAACGCTTAAAAACCGGAATATAGAAGACTGTTGTGAGTGATATGGCTTTGAAGGATGGCTTAAAGCCTATTGGATGCGCATTATCCGGATGCACACATGACCTACTAACATTTGTTGTCGCAGAGGACGCCCAAGTTAAAGTCAACCACTTCTATTTTATTGAGCATCCCCTTAAGCCCGGAATATATGTTCTGGTCAGAACATTTAAGGTTCAACCATACAATCCAGAGATGGTTACTGGTAGAATAGGGCCATTGGCTGGGAAGAAGGGTCGTAGAGCAGACTATGGGAAGAGGCTTGAGTATACTATTGCATCCGCTGAGATTCTCGGATACTATGATGAGATGGGGAAATGGAGAACAATGGAGGTCGCGCCCTCACCATGGGATTACGTTTATGAGCCAAGTGAGGAGATGCTTCAATGCTTCTTCATATCTAGAGGTGGAGCTGGAGATTCATTGATGCTTGAAATAGGGAAGGTTAGGGGAACAAATATACCAGCCTACATAGACCTAAATGCCATCGCTAAGGGGCATATGTTCGTCGCTGGAATGACCAGGTCTGGGAAATCCAGCTTCATCATCAATATGGTTGCGAAATCATCTAATCTCAAGCCTAGACCCCGCTTCGTAATATTTGATAGGAGGGGTGAGTATAGCAGCCTAGTCAAGTATGGCGCGAGAATAATACCCTACACAAAATTCACACCAGCCATAAATGACCCAAGAATAATTGTTGAGAAGCTTGGACTTAAGGGTAGGGAACGGGATGCCGTCCTAGAGGCTGCCAGAGCTCTCCTATCAAACGGCGAAAAGCTAACGAGCAAAAGCTTAATGGAGAAAGTTCATGAGGTTATTGAGCGGGGGAGCATATTTAAAACCCAGGAGAGCAAGAGTAAGTATTTCCAGAGCATCAAGTGGCTTATAGAGAATAGGGGTGGCTTCCTAGACCGGTGGAGTGAGCCGCTCGACATAATTGAGGAGGTAAAAAGCAACTTCACGCTGATAATAGACTTCTCAGTTGACACAGACATTGAGGCTCAGCATAGAACTGCAAGTCGAATCCTAAACGAGATAAGAGACTATGCGATGAAGAGAAAGGATTACGGTGACTTCGCGTGCATAATCGTTATTGAGGAGGCTCAGTATTTCGCGCCGGAGAAGGGCGTTGAAGTGAGGGAGTCAAGCGCCCAGTCGGAGGTTAAGGCATCAATGATTGAGACGATAAGCCAAGCTGGCGGATATAATGTGGGCTTAATAGTCATGACACAAAGGCCAGCATACGTACTTAAGAGCTGTATCTCCCAATGTAATTCTGTGGCATGCTTTAGGCTTAAGAGTGGGAATGACCAAGACGCAATCCTAGAATATACAGAGTATGGCTCAGAGAGGCTTAAGGATTATCTACCCGGCCTAGCGGACCACGAGGCAATGCTCTGGGGACTAGCAGTTCCAACACCATTCCCAATAATAGTTGAGGTGAACGTTGAGGAGTATCCGAGGAAAGCGGTTGCATTTGCCAAGAGTGCCTGGGAAAAGATGGAGGAGCAAATCGTGAACGAAAGAAAGTCCTCAGCTTTACCGCTACACCTACAGGATGCATGAGAGATATGATAGTGCTTGCCGGAACGGATTTCCACGGCTATAAACCCGCATTTGAAGCCCTCGCGGTGGGCGCGAGAAGGGAGAAAGCAGACTTAATTGTTGTATGTGGTGATATAACAAACTTTGGCACAAAAGAGCAGGCTGAGACTCTTCTGAGGACGTTAGCTGAAGCAGGGATACCAGTCTTCTTCGTTCCCGGAAACTGCGACCCCCCATCACTCATGGAAATAAACCTTAAGGGAGTAACATGTATACATGGCTCAGGAGCTGTTTTAGGCGGCTTGGTTTTTTTGGGCGTTGGTGGAAGTCCAATAACACCATTCAACACATTCTTTGAAATGAGTGAGAATGAGATAGCGAAAATACTTGATAGATGCTTAGACAATATTGGTGGAGTCCATGGGAGAAGCATTGTTCTGGCCTCCCATTCTCCGCCGAAAAATACCAGAACTGATAGAACATTTATGGGCATGCACGTTGGGAGCTCCAGTATAAGGAGTTTCATTGAGAAACATAAACCATTGTTAACAATATGTGGGCATATACATGAGGCTAAGGGGAAAGATTTGATAGATAGCTCATTGATAGTTAATCCTGGACCAGCTAGACAGGGAAATTACGCAATAATATACATTAATGAGGATGGTTTAAATGTTGAGCTTAAAACGATAAAACTCTAAAACCATGAAAAACTTAATTAGTAAGGTTTGCATTTTTGGTTTCTAATCTACTGGCTGAGGTGTTTGGGTTGCCATTTGAGAAAGGGGACTTCGTGCTCATAGATTATGTTGCTAGGGTTGCTGAGACCGGTGAAGTCTTTGATACAACAATAGAGGAGGTTTCACGGAGAGAGGGCATATACCAGGAGGGTGGAGTATATGAGCCGAAGCTTGTTGTTATAGGTGAAGGCTGGGTTCTAAGGGCTCTTGAAGAAGCTATACAAAGCATGGAATTAGAAAAGACGGCAACCATTGAGATTCCACCCGAGAAGGGCTTCGGAAATAGAGACCCAGAGAAAGTGAAGATGTATCCGCTGAGAAGATTTGTTGCGCAGGGAATTACACCAAGAGTTGGGATGAGGGTTGAGGTTAATGGTAAAGTAGCCACCATTCGGGCTATTGGTGGTGGAAGGGTTCAGCTGGACTTTAATCCACCATTAGCTGGCAAGACGCTTATATATGAAGTTACAGTGAGAAAGAAGATTGAGACTACTGAGGAGAAGATTAAGGCCCTAATCCACAGAAGAATACCGCAAGTAGATATTGGAAAGTTCTCACTAGAAATTGGTGAGGACAGCGTCACGATAAATGTTCCTGAAGAAGCTTTCTTCATAGAGGGGATACAGGTTATTAAGCGCGGAATCTTCATGGACATACAAAAGTTCTTTCCGGAAAAGAAAACGGTGCGCTTCATCGAAGTCTTTAAGAGGGAGGAGCCCTCCTCAACATCACCCTCCTAAGCTGGAGACCTCTGGGGCACCGGAGCATCTCGTAAACTCTAACAACTTCGCATCGGTCATTTTCCATTAAATATTCGGGTGAACATAACATAAAGTTTTCACAGCCATGCTCACTACAGTTCTGTGGACGAAAGGTTATTATTGCACCCTCAATAGCCTGCCTAGAAACCACGGAAGCTTGAATATCCGCCTCAACGACCTCAACAACACGCATCTCTAAATTGTACATTTCGCATCTCAAGGTTTTATCGCGAACACCAACAACTATGTAAGCTCGCCCCTCCTCCAGATTCTTCACACAAACATTAAAATACTTGCATTGAGGACATTTTGAGCCGGGGCCTTTATGAACGAATACTTCATTGATTTTAGTCTCTCCGATGCCAAGCAGCGTGATTATTGGCTTCGTCCTGCTCATAAGCTAATCTATCACTCCCGTCTCCTTAGCTAGGGTTTTAGCCTCATCGTATGAGAGGGGCTTTTCGCTTAAAATTGTGTATCTGTCTGGTCGAATCCTCTGAGCTGTAACTAAAGCCTCAATGATATACTTTGGTTCAATATTAATCTCCCTTGCCGTAACTGGGGCTCCAATGCTACGTAAAGTATCCCTTATGAGTTCCCAATCTAAGCCGTGCAGAAAAGCCATCATTATCGTTCCAATGCCACATTGTTCACCATGCAATGCTGGTTTCGGTGCTATGAGGTCTAGGGCATGGCTGAATAGGTGCTCAGAGCCGCTGCATGGTCTACTGCTTCCAGCTATGCCCATAGCTATGCCACAGCTAACCAGAGCCTCGAGAAGAGCCCTTGCACCCTCCTCAGAGTTCGGCTTTATTAAGTGTGAGTTTTCAACTATATGCTGGGCACTCATGAGCGCTATGCTTGCAGTATATTGCGCATAATACTCATTTCTCCTATCATGCGCTAGCTTCCAATCACGTGTTGAAGTAAACTTTGCTATGACATCACCACATCCACTCGCAATAAGTCTATATGGCGATTTAATTATGATACTTGTATCAGCTATTACGGCTATTGGTGATTGAGCTAAAACCGAATATGGCTTATCCAGCTTTTTTATGGAGGCAAATGGGCTGGCTATCCCATCATGGGATGCCGTCGTTGGAACGCTTATAAATGGAATCCCCTGATTGGCCGAGCTTAGTTTTGCTATATCTATTCTGGCTCCGCCACCAACACCGATGACAACCTCCGGTTTTACCTCCCTTATCTTCTCTTCGGAAGATTTTACATCCTCAATTGTTGGAACACTAGATGCGACTATATGCTCATAAACCTCTAGCCCCTCACTCTGCAGTATACTCTTAACTCTTCTACCAGCCACATCGAATGTTCTCGCTCCAGAAATCATAAGAGCTCTCTTGGTGAAGCCTAAATCGCTACATATGGAGCCAATTAAATCTAGGCTCCCGCTTCCAACAATTATCTCTCTAGGCAACTGCATTCTATGAACGCCTAATCCCAAGAGACACCCAGCCTTAAATGAGTGGCAGAGTGCAATCTAAACTAGGATTAAAGTGGCTTAAAATAATTAAGTGTTCCTAAAAGAAGACTTGCGACTTTTATATCTTTCCGAACAATTTAAATCCAAGTTATCTCATTAAATATTAGTAATGCGCCCTTAATGTGTATTTCATGGGAGGGCGCGGTGATAGGGAATAAATAGAACTGAATTATTAAGTCTAAGAGGATTCTAATAAATAGGATTCGCCTTAAAGCGAGGAGATTGAGATTGCCATCTATCGATAAGAGTAAAGCCGAAATCAGACAAATAATACTTGAGCATATTCCAAAAGAGGCTGAGATAACACGCATAGAATTCGAGGGCCCAGCATTAGCAGTATACGCAAAAAGACCGGAGGTACTAATAGAGCAGGAGCAGATAATCACAAAAATAGTCAATCTTATAAAAAAGAGAATCGTTACGCGCTCAGACCCCTCAGTGAGGCTTCCTGAGAAAGAGGCTGAGAAGATAATATATGAGATTGTGCCGAAAGAGGCCGAGATTACAAGCATAATATTTGACCCGCCATTAGGAGAGGTTGTGATAGAAGCTAAAAAGCCGGGTCTCGTTATAGGAAAGAATGGAGCGACACTTCAGGAGATAATACTTAGAACAAAATGGAGGCCTAGAGCAATAAGAAGCCCACCTAAACCCTCAAAGATAATGGCTCATATTGAGCACTCTTTATATGCGAGCAGTAAAGAAAGGGAGAGAATACTCCGTAACGTTGGCGAGAGGATATTCCGTCCATTATTATATGAGATTGGCGACGTAAGAATAACGATGCTTGGTTCAGCTAGGGAGGTTGGACGCTCGGCAATCCTAGTCCAAACGAGAGAAAGCCAAGTCCTACTAGATTGTGGCATAAACCCTGGCTCAACAAAACCCTTCGAAGCATTTCCAAGACTTGACGCGCCGCAGTTCGACATAGAATCCTTGGATGCTGTTGTTATAAGCCATGCGCACCTAGACCACTGTGGTTTCCTACCATACCTCTTTAAATATGGCTATGATGGTCCGGTCTACTGCTCGCTTCCAAACCTCAGCCTAATGACCCTACTACAGCTCGACTACTTGGATGTTTTATCTAAGCAAGGCGCTCCATTACCATACGACCAGAAGGATGTTCGAGAGGTGGTATTGCACACTATTCCGCTGCGCTATGGTGTAGTGACAGATATAGCGCCAGACATAAGGCTGACGCTGCATAATGCCGGGCACATACTTGGCTCATCAATAGTGCACCTACACGTAGGCGAAGGATACCACAATATAGTTTATACTGGAGACTTTAAGTATGGTAGGACAATGCTACTAGAAGCCTCAGCAACAGAGTTTCCGAGGGTTGAGACCATCATAACTGAGAGCACGTATAGTGCGCCAACAGACGTTATGCCCTCAAGGGCAGACGCGGAGAAAAAATTGGTCTCAATAATCAATGAGACCTTGGAGAGAGGTGGAAAGGCAATAATTCCAGTGCCAGCTGTTGGTAGAGCACAGGAGATAATGCTTGTTATAGACGAGTATATGAGACGTGGTGAGCTTAAGGAGGCTCCGGTCTTCATTGAGGGCATGATATCAGAGTCAACGGCCATACATATGGCTTATCCAGAATATCTTTCTAGAGAAGTCCGCAACAAGATAATTAACGAGGGCATAAACCCCTTTGAGTCCGAGTATTTCACGATTGTTGAACATCCAAGCGCGAGGAGCGAGATAATTGAGGGTGAGCCATGCATAATAATGGCTACAGCCGGCATGCTCGAAGGAGGTCCAGTAATAGACTATTTCCAGAATCTGGCGCATGATGAGCGGAACTCGCTGATATTCGTCAGCTATCAGATTGAGGGAACATTAGGCCGTAGAATTCAGAAAGGTGCGCAGGAAGTCTCAATAGTAGACCAGGAGGGAAAAATTAGGGTTATAAAGGTTGGCTTAAAGGTTCATACGGTTGAAGGTTTCTCTGGACACTCGGATAGAAGGCAGATAATAAATTATTTGCGAAGGATATCGCCTAAGCCGGAGAACATAATTATATGTCACGGCGAGAGAAGTAAGTGCCTAGCCCTTGCCGATTTTCTGCGTAGAAAATATAAGGTTAATGCTATAGCGCCAGATATCTTAGAGACAATTAAGCTTAGATGAGTATCTTGTTTCTCTAGCCCTTTTCCTTCCATATCTGAACCGTTGGGGGCGTTACAACTATACGTTCCTCACCTAACCTAGCAATGTCACAGCCCATTGACTCTGCGAACTCGCTTAACTCGCCGATGGCGCGTTTAATGTCCTCAACATCGCTCTCAGGCGAAGGTTCAATCTTAATTATCAGAATGTTACCAGCTTTAATCTCACTCTTAATCTTCTCTAAATCCCCAGGTGAATGTAAAGGTAAGGCTTTAAGATAGATTTTACTGGTAGACGTCAGTGTAACGGTGGGGGCTTCTTCTTTCTCCTCAACTTTAATCTCTTCTTTCTTCTCCCTTCGCTTACCAATTATCTTATCGATAACTTTACTTATGCCGGGATTCGCCAAGGATAAACCCTCTCTCCTAAATTTTTCACAACTAAAATGTTTGTTCCTTCAAGTCTTAACTCTTTCGTCTCCGGAAAGCTCCCTTATAATCCTCCAATATGTATCGCCGACATGATGCAGATTTTTGAAGATTTTCCCATGCTTAAGAGATTTTGCTCTCTCAGAATCTAGGAGAGCTTTAACTATAGCTATCGCCTTACCATGTCTCTCGTCTAATACTACAGCGTAGTCTCCCTCCTTAAATTCTCCCTCAATTCTAACTATGCCGGGAGCCATTATATCAGCACCATTACATACATGCGGGATAGCACCCATATCAATAATAACCTTTGGAAGAAGACCGATTAAACCATCAAATACTAATGTCGGGATAACGTCCTCACCAACCCTCAACAATAGTGGCTTACCATTCACAATAAAAACCTCACTATCCTCAAAAGTCCCGATAACCTCGATTTGGGGCCTATCCCCAAACATTCGCCCAACATCAAAACCAAACCTTTCAAGAAGGTCTCTTAGAAACCTCTTTCTTTTACTCTCCCTAAGCGGGAAGCGATATTTAATAGTGCTCATAAGATAAAAATTAGCATAACAAATATAAATTTGCGCTTCCTCATAGTGTGATGGAGCTATCCAGGGGAAGGTTGAAGATAAATGGCAACACAAATACTTGAGGAGAGTCTTGGAAAAATAGTGTTGATAAAGCTTAGAGGCGGGAAGAGTATAAGGGGAAGACTCCAGGGATTCGACCAGCATCTGAACTTAGTTCTCGAAAAAGCTGAGGATGTTACTGACTCGGAGAATGTTAAAGAGCTGGGCCTGATAATAGTTAGGGGCGATAACGTTATAATGATATCGCCTCCACCAAGGTGAAAGAGATATGACTAAGGGAACACCATCCTTTGGAAAGCGTATGGGAAAAACTGTTCATATAAGATGTAGGAGATGTGGGCGGCGCTCATATAACGTCAAGAAAAAGAGATGCGCTGCATGCGGTTTCGGAGAATCTACAAGGATAAGAAGATACTCATGGCAGACTAAGAACCTTCAGAGGCACAGGCTAATTTAAAGCTACTAAAGCAACTATTATATCCGAGAGGGAAGCGTTTAAATAATCCCGTCTGAAAAATTAGAGAATTCAGCTGGGTTAAGTATGGTTGGAAGGGCTAGAATAAAACTCACAAGCACAGACTATAAGAAACTTGATGAAGTATGTAGGGAGCTTAAGGCCATAGCTGAGAAAGCAGGCGTTAAAGTTTCAGGCCCAATCCCCCTCCCAACAAAGAAACTTAAGGTTCCCGTAATGAAAAGTCCATGCGGTGAAGGAACGAAGACTTGGGATAGATGGGAGATGCGCATACATAAGCGCCTAATAGATGTTGAGGCTGAAGATAGGGTTATGCGCAGGATAATGCGCATGAGGGTTCCAGAGGAAGTTTACATCAGCATAGAACTAATCTAGTTATTTAGGCTTCCCCTAAAATAGCCTCTTATTCTAGCATGATTATGCTAGAATGATTTCAGATGTATAAAAATTTTCCCCTTCATTCTCTTATCTTAAAGTAGCTAGCCTTATATGCATTCCATAGTGTTGACTCGCCCTTATCTATGTAGAATGTGTGGTCCTCGGCTCCATAAGCTGCAAATGCGTATTTCATCGCTTCATAGCTCTCATATTTAACTTGTAAATCCACTATCAGCGTTGTGATAATGGCTGCTGGATGCTTAATCTTGCCAAGAGCCGTAAGAACATTTATAAACCATCCAGCGTCGACCGCAGATTTATAAGTATAGTGGGTGTCTGACATCTCGGAATACATTGAATACTCAAATCCTATTCCATTCCTCATATCTATCGTTCTGTAGTTTACGTTCACATCTTCACCCTCCTGCCATGATAGTGTTTCCGGCTTAAAGTTTGCCCAATATACTCTATATTCTTCCTCTACAACTGTGCCGTTTGGGGTATTCCAATACCACCTCCAGTGCTCCCAACGATAAGTAGCATTAATAGATATCCTTTTAATCTGGTTTTCATTAACCATTACTTCTAGGCTGTATGGAGTGCTGCTTGATATGCCAGCGTATCCTCCAATCTGCCACTCCCCAATTTCAAAGAAGAATACGTCGACGCTGACTTTTAGGGCTCGGCCAGCTTCGTAGCCGACTTGTATGGTTGCTCTTGAGTGCGCATTTGTCTCCGCCCTCATTAGGGTTACCTTACCAGCCTCTTCATATCTGTCCAGTAGCTCCCCATACATTGCTCTCACATCCCTAACATTAACAGTTTCCCACCGCTTAAACCTCGGTTCTATCGTGATGGTTTTTCCCCTCCTGAGCTCCTCCCAGCTAACCATGAATATGAAGTCGTCTATAGATTTGCTTGTGAATATGACCGCTGCGAACGATGGTTGAGAATAAGTGCCATCTAAACTGCGCCTAGCATCCCAAGCGCTCTTAAGCTCATCCACATTAACTTGAACATCAAATTTACCCTCAGCGCTCACACCAGCATATATCGTTTTGAACCCATCTGGATAAAGCGCCTGAAGAAACATTATACTCTCAACAGCTGCACCATCCTCACTAACAATTATCGTTAGGAGGTTAGTATGCCGCTCCAGCATGGAAAGGGAGTAAAATATTATTATTGAAGCCATAAATACGAGCGCTAACATAAAAGTCACTAAAAATCTATTTTTAACTCTCATCTACCCCGGCTCCAAATGTAATACAAGTGATGGTAATAAAAAAGTTATTAAAAAAGTTATCGCGGTGTGTGGTGGCATTCTTCCTTCTGGATTAACAATTAATACTCAGAGATATTGTGGCCGATGGAAGAAATGTCAGCCTAAGAATGTATTTTCTTACGTGCTTTGTTAGTTTATTTCTAGAAATTTACCAGAAACCACTAAAAATTATTAGCACAATTACCATTAGTGAAAGGGCTGTTGTAAAAGTTAAAGCCCAAACATATTTATTCCACCAGAGAATTTTCCTCCCATCTAAGATACTGAATGGAATCAGGTTGGAGAGAGCTACGAAGGTGTTGACAATAAAACCCCACATGAAAATTATTTTAAGTGGCGGATAACTTGCTGTAAGACTTAAGATAAGAAACATTATAGAAAGCAATATATTTATTAACGGACCTGAGAGGGACACTTTTCCGACGATTCCTCTATCTGTCTCACCGGATATGACAACAGCTCCGGGTGAGACAATCTTTACTATCGGCAGGAATATTGATATAATTGTTAAGATTATGCCTAAAAGGGATAGCCTAAACTCAGCCCACAAACCATAATATTCAGCAACAATTTTGTGCCCAATCTCATGAAGCAGAAATGTGAAGACAAAGACTATAATTAAAAATAGCAGTAAAAGCGGGTTCTCATAGAAAATCTCACCAATAGATAAACTCACCAAAGCAACCATTAATGTGCCTAGAGCCAAATGAATAGTTTCAGTTTTACTGAAATGTAGTAATGCTGCCCTAAAGATTTTTCGATAATAGCCCCCTCCTTTAATCTCACGCCCCTCTGTAATGCCACCTTTAATGCTTACTACCACTCTACTAATATTTTGGCATGCATGAAGCTCTGGCAGCCTATGCTCAGCACAGAAATATTTACCGCAAAAGGGACACCTGAATGGGAGAGCGGTCTCCGAACCGCAGTATTGGCACCTCAACTCAGCTCATCTTTAAAATCTTAAATGCCAACCAAAAATATTTCTGAAGGAAATGTATAAATTTTATCACCTAAATACACGAGCTAAAGTGGAGAGCCGGGGTGGCCGAGTGGATTAAGGCGCAGGCCTTGAGAGCCTGTGGCGCTTTTGCGCCGCATGGGTTCGAATCCCATCCCCGGCGCCAAGATTCTGAATAGTCTCTTTTATATTTTCTTCCAAAAAAATTTAAAAGATTTTGTTGGAGTAAAATTTACTTCCGTATTGTTATCTCCAATATTTGATTATTACATCTTACGGTCGTTTTATTCATGTCTGGGGGGTCTATTGGAAGCCTGATTTTTTGGTTTTTACCAATCCATATCTCCGTGTAATATTTATGTGGATGGAACTCGATTTCCCGTTCTTTACATGAGCACCGCACGAGAATCTTCACTTTTTTCTCATCTTCAAAAACGTCTACTAGAGACTCCTCTTCTCCATAGTCCCTATAAATTTCAACCGTATATTTTCTTCTTAACATATTCTCAATAAGTTCGGGCTTTATTTGCGTCTCTTCTCCCTCAATAATCTTTCTAACTAAAACTGAGCAGAAAACATTTATGTTTGAGAGCGCCTCCTCAAAACTATTGCCCATAAATTATTCTCCTCAAATAAATAGAATATTAACTGCATATATTTCTCTTTTTCTAAATTAATTTTAACGTAAAAATATTTATTTCGCGCCCTAAAGTTTATTATGTAATCACTATGAAGATTAGGGCGCTGAAAAATCATAGATGCTATTGTTGTGGAAGAATAATTGAGAGAGGTAATGAATGCTTTGTCTTTCTAGTTGCCCCGTTTAATCCGGAAAAAAGTGAATTTGAAGTCATTTATATTTGTCTCGATTGTTTAAATAAGGAATCGTGTATAATTAAAATAAGGGAACGTGGTGGCATAGTAAAGTAATTAAATGCCTTCTCAATTTCTCTTGGATATTTTAGGCTGCATTAAGACATGTTTAACTATTTTAACTACACCCTCAATATGCCTGCTATGTTCCTGAAGTGCCTTATTTATCGCTATATCGGCATTTATTCCTCCAACATTTGCTATATTAGCTAAGCCTGAAACTATGGCTCTTAAGTATGGTATCTCTGGTAGCTCATATATTAGTCTTTCAACCTCACTTTTAAGGGAGTTTTTCATCTCAAGCACACTATTAGCGAGCCTAATATCGCCTGTAAATATGCAGTCGACGGCCTTCTGAAAGACTGTCTGAACAGCCTCGCCTAGCTCATAAATCCTCTTTATCATATCCTCACTTATTTTACTTCTATACATCTTGAGAGCTAGCACCTTTTTTGCTATATCCTCAGAGTAATCACCTATCAACTCTAAAGATTGAAGTATCAAGCGTAAAGCTGGTATAAAGATTATATCTGTTATGCCCATCTGCTCAGCTAAATCGGGCCTTTTCTGCACATAGAGGATGAGGCGAGTAGCTAAATAATAAATTGTGTCAGCTTCATCCTCACGCTCAATAGCCTCCTTAGCTAAGGTCTCATCATTCTCTAAGAGGGCTTGCATAACCTCAGAAAGCATTGTTGAGACAACAAGTGTCAATCTTCTAACTAGCATGTCAATTTTAAATCTTAATGGGTCTAATGAACATTGCAATAATATACTATTTGGCGTCTCCTCAAGTATGCCTAGACCAATAAGCTTACGTATGATTCTTCGTACCTCATCTATATGCTCCTTTTCTATGCGGTTCGATGATATAATCCTAATGACGTTACGCCCAAGAATATAGCCACCAACAATTATTCTCTCAAGCATACCGCGCTCATCACAAGCATCAGCATTAATCACATATTCCTCCTCAATCTCTTCTTGGCGCATGGACTGGCTTGGAACTATTCTTAGCGTGCCATCCTTCTCCGGCAGAATAAAGACTAAATCGCCGGGTTTAATGCCATTTTCTTTTATCCACTTATTTGGAAGTGAAACGGTTATTGTTGAGCGGCCGACCTTCTGCAATTTTCTGCTTTCCAATTTTTCACCCCGGAATATATGATATTTACCAATTACTATTTTATTTGCATCAAATATATATTTTTCGCTTGCATTATATATCACTCAAGTGTAAAGGAGGTGGAGTATATGCCAAAATGGAAGACCATAAGTATAAGGCAGGAATTAATAGAAGAAGTTGAAAATGTTGTTAAATCCGGAAAATACAGGAGCATATCAGAGTTCGTCTCAGAAGCTATAAGACTGCGCCTAGAAGAGATAATGCGCACTAGAGGAGTCCCGGCAGAGAAAAGGAGAGAAATCCTAGCAACAGTCAAAGAACAATTATTATACACTCCAAAGCACACGTGGGCCCAAATAACTCCTGAAGGAAACATACGCGTTGGGCTATCTGATTACGCTGCCAGGCACTTGAAGGGCATAGCTCACGTTATGACTGAGCCTGTTGGGAAAGAGGTTAATAAAATGGAGCCAGTGGGCGTTGTTGAAACGTGGATGTTTATGTTCGATATCTATGCGCCAGTCAGCGGCAAAATAGTTAAGATCAACGAGGACCTAAAGAATGAACCATACTTAATAAACGAAGATCCATATGGTAAGGGTTGGATACTTGAAATTAAACCAAAGAACTCTGTGGTTCTTGAGGAGGAGCTTAACGATTTATTGAGCGCCAGAGAATATAATAAATGGGTAAGTAAGTTGGAGGGAAGGCTGCGCGAGTAGAGGGGGTAGACGGATATAAATCCCCGCTTCTTTCAGCTTTATTTTTAATTAAATGTATTAAAATCTCTTTTGTGTAGGGAAGATTTAATGTTAAATTTAAGTACGATTCTTTGCTTGGTCGTTATGGGCTTTTTTATTGGTATTCTATCCGGCTTTTTCGGTTTTGGTGGTGGTTTTATTCTCACACCATTCCTAATTAGTTTGGGTTTTCCAGCCAATATAGCTGTTGGAACAAGCGTTACTGAAATATTCATGTCATCCACTATTGCATCGTTAAAGCATAAGCGCCTAGGCAACGTAGAGATAAGGATAGGCTTAATTATTGCTCTCTTCTCGCTTATTGGAACGGAACTTGGAGCACAGATAATTGAACAACTCAAGAAGGCCAACGTTCTGCACATGAATTTTATAGTGAGCCTAATTTACATTCTAATTTTAACCTTAATCTCTATATGCATAATTCGAGAGAGCCTAAGTTCCAGCCGAGAAAAGGACATTAAAAAGAAGTCTCTATGGTTTAGAGTTCGCGGGCTTAAAATTCCACCGTCAATTGTAATACCACGATTAAACACGGAGCCAATATCAATATGGGTAATAGCAATAATAGGTTTTATTGGTGGTTTACTAGCTGGTTTTTTAGGCATTGGCGGAGGCTTTCTACTAGTTCCACTATTAATTTATGTCGTTGGCTGTAAGCCGCCAATTGCTGCTGGAACATGCACTTTTGGGATACTAATAAGCTGCGCATACGCATCTTTAACTCATACATTTAAGGGAAATGTTGACTTTATATCAGCAATTTTAATTTTTATTGGCTCTTCAATTGGTGTGCAGATCGGCGCTTCAGCAACCAGACGCGTAAAGGAAGCAACCTTTAAACTGGCATTTGGCCTATGTCTAAGTCTTATTTCTTTAAGTATCATAACGAAGCTAATTTCCGACTTATATGAAATATCTGCTCTCAACATCCTCTCACAGATAATTATATTTTCAGCACTTATCCTCATATCCTCTCTTATAATACTGTTTTCTGCGCGCAAGACTATAGAATCCCAAAATTAAGAAATGTTATATAAGCGCTCATAATAAATTAAAAATGTTAAGATTCCTTGGATTTGCTCTGGGAGAGAATTAACATGGTTAATGAAGGTATCTCTGAGGTTTTATGCAAATGGTTATCCTCGTTATTCCCAACGAGCATTATTCGCTCTGAGGAGGATAGAATTGAGGTCTATGAGGTTGAAGATGGGTATAGTATAGGGTATAGAATGGCATATTGCATAATGACTAAATGTGGTTTTGAGTTATCTGATTGCTATAGAAATTTAGGCCAATGTATAGTTCATTGTGTTGAGAACGGATTTGTTCCAACATATATAGCGGTCCCAGAAGATTATCCGCATCTAAGAAGACTAGAGAAAATCTTAGGCGTCATAAATCTGCCTATAGGCTTAATCACTATAAGCCCGGAGGGGCAGGTTAGGGTTGTAATTAAACCTCATGTTCCATAAGCCACTTTTGAAGCAAGTTTAATGAGTAAACTCTTAAATATTCCCCATGACTCCTCATTTAAAAAAGGAAGGCGCCTCGAAAATAGTTATTTGGGGCGAAAAATTTGTTAAAGGAAGATAGGCGCTTACAAATACTTGAAAGAATTATGAGGGAGCATAATTATCAGAGAAGCGCCCTCCTAGAAATCCTACACGCGGCGCATGAACTCTATGGATACTTCGATAAGTCTCTTTTAGCATATATTGCCGAACGCCTAAATCTGCCGCCAAGCCATGTTTATGGTGTAGCATCATTCTATCACTTATTCAAATTTAGAAAGCCTGGCGAGCATATTATTTCGGCATGCATGGGAACAGCATGCTACGTAAAGGGTGTTGAAGAGATAATAGCGGCGATTGAAAGGGGATTCAATGTTAAGCGCGGCGGCTCAACACCAGATGGGCGCCTCTCGCTTTTTGTTACGCGCTGTATTGGAGCATGCGCCATGGCCCCAAATATAACAATTGATGATGAAGTTATTGGAAGAGCAACTAAAGAAGTTGTTTTAGAAAGAGTAAGAAGGGTTCTTGAGGGATAAGTTTGAAGCCAGAGGATATTTTAAAAATAGCTGAGAAAGAGATTGAGAGGCAAAAGTCCTATAGATTTCGGATAAACGTTTGCTGCTCTAGTGGATGTTTGCCCTTCGGTGCTCTACAAGTCCTTAAAGCATTCGAGGATGCCATTAAAGAGTTTGGTCTTCAGGGCGAATGTAAGGTTTCAAGAACCGGATGCGTGGGAACATGCTCGGTTGGCCCGGTGGTTTTAATTGAGCCCGGCAGCTACTTATACCAGAATGTTACGCCGGAGAATGCTAGGGAAATAGTGAAAAATCACATAGTTTCCGGAAGACCTGTTAAAGAGCTGCTTTATGCGAATGAAACATTTTTTAAAAAGCAGCTTAGGCTTGTTTTGAGGAATGCTGGTAAAATAGACCCCCTTAGAATAGAGGACTATATAGCGGCTGGGGGATACTCAGCACTAATAAAGTGCCTAACAAAGATGACCTCGAAAGAGGTGATAGATGAGGTTATCGCAAGCGGGCTTAGGGGGCGTGGGGGAGCTGGCTTCCCCACAGGGCAGAAGTGGAATTTCGTTGCTAGAGAGAAGAATACGCCAAAATATATTGTAGCAAACTTGGATGAGGGTGACCCGGGAGTATTCGCTAACAGAACATTGGCTGAAGCAGATCCACACGCAATAATTGAGGGTATGACCATAGCCGCCTACGCCGTTGGGGCTGAGAAAGGCTATATTTATGTTAGGGCTGAATACCCTCTGGCAGTTCAAACATTAAAAGAAGCCCTTAAGCAAGCCAAATCAATGAATCTTATAGGGAATAATATTCTTGAGACCCAATTCGGCTTTGATATCGAGTTAAGGCTGGGTGCAGGAGCATTTGTTGCTGGTGAGGAGACCGGTATACTTGCATCTATTGAGGGACGTAGGGCGATGCCTAGACCGCGCCCACCATATCCGGCTACATCCGGATTGTGGGGTAAGCCAACGCTCATACAGAACGTCGAGACATTAGCGAATGTTCCACTAATAATACTTAATGGTGGAAGCTGGTTCGCCAAGATTGGAACGCTAAAATGCACTGGAACAAAATGCTTCTCGCTTACTGGTAAAGTGAATAATCCAGGGCTTATTGAAGTCCCAATGGGAATAACCCTTAGAGAGGTCGTTTTTGAGATAGGTGGTGGGGTTCCATCTGGAAGAAGATTCAAGGCTGTTCTGGTCGGTGGCCCCTCAGGTGGATGCTTGCCTGAAAGCTTACTTGACCTTCCAATCGACTATGAGTCGCTGACTAAGGCTGGGGCTATAATGGGCTCCGGTGGTATAGTTGTGATAGATGATGAGTCGTGTATGGTTGATACGGCATGGTTCTTCACAGACTTCTGTGTTGATGAGTCATGTGGTAAGTGTGTTCCATGTAGAGTTGGATTATTGAAGATGAGGAATATTTTGGAGAGAATTATGAGGGGTGAGGGGCGTCTAGAGGACCTAGATATACTGACTGAGTTAGGCGAATATGTGAGGGATGCAAGCCTATGCGGTCTAGGTCAAACAGCTCCAAATCCGGTCTTAACAACCCTACGCTACTTTAAAGATGAGTATATCGCCCACATAGTTGATAAGAAATGCCCGGCTGGAAAATGTTTTAAAACTCAAAATCTGTAGTGGAGGTCTTGTAATGAGTGGTGTTGGAACGGTTAAATTGAAGATTAATGGTGTCGAGGTTACTGCTTATGAGGGAGAAACAATCCTTGATGCTGCTAAGAGGGCTGGAATAAGAATCCCAACATTATGCTATCTGGAGGGATTAAGCAGTTATGGTAGTTGCCGCCTCTGTATAGTTGAGATTAAAGGTTCCCCAAGGCTTTTCCCAGCATGCACAACCCCCGTAAGCAATGGTATGGAGGTCATCACGGATTCCGAGAGGCTGAGGAAATATAGGAAGATGACAATAGAGCTCCTACTTTCAGAGAAGCCTCATGTATGCGCCGTTTGTGTTGCTAATGGTAACTGTGAATTGCAGGATTTGGCGAGAGAATTTGGTATTGACCATTTAAGGGTTGAGCGTGAGTGGACTAGGCAGAAAATAGACTTGACACATGACTTTCTAGTTATAGATAATAATAGGTGCATTTTATGCACTCGCTGTGTTAGAGTATGTGATGAAATCGAAGGTGTCCACGTCTTAGATATAAAGGCTAGGGGTAAAGACTCGCAGATAATCATAGACATGGATGATGATTGGGGCTCATCAAAATCATGCACGTCATGCCGTAAATGTGCTAGGGTATGTCCTGTTGGAGCAATATATGTGAGGGACAAACCCATCTCGGAAACTAAGGACAAGAATATAGCCCAATTTATAATTTCAAGGAGGCGGAGATAGATGAGTCAAACAGGCAAAGTTAGTTTTGCAACAGTCTGGCTTAGCGGCTGCTCAGGATGTCACATGTCATTTCTAGACCAGGATGAGCGCCTAATAGACCTTGCCGAAAAGATAAACCTTGTTTACAGCCCACTTATGGACGTTAAGGATTTCCCAAATAATGTTGATGTGACTATTGTTGAGGGGGCTGTTGGAAATGAGGAGCAGCTAAATTTGCTCAAGAAGATTAGGGAGCGCACAAAAATACTCATAGCCATCGGCGACTGCGCGGTAACTGGGAACGTAACCGCGTTGAGGAACACTCTGGAGAAAGGCTCCGAGGAGGCTCTTCAAAGGGCCTATATTGAATTAGCCGACGTGAACCCGCTTATACCGAATGATGTCCCAAAACTATTGAGGCGTGCATGCCCATTAAATGAGGTTGTTAAGGTTGACTATTATATTCCGGGATGCCCGCCATCAGCAGACCTAATAAATTATGTTTTAACCGAGATATTGGCGGGTAGAGTGCCAATTATGGAGGGTAAAGCAAAATATGGTTAAGACAATCGAGATAAATCCAGTCACTAGAATTGAGGGGCACGCTAAGGTAACAATCCACCTATCTGAGGATGGAAGTGTTAAGGAGGCTAGGCTACATGTGATGGATTTCCGCGGCTTCGAAAAGTTCTGTGTGGGTCGCCCCTTCTATGAGATGCCAAGTATAATGTCTAGGACTTGTGGGATATGCCCTGTAAGCCATCTTCTGGCATCTGTGAAGGCGTGCGATGATATATTGGCTGTGAGCATACCTAGAACCGCTGAGCTTCTAAGGCGCTTAATGCATATGGGGCAGATAATCCAGTCGCATGCGCTCAGCTTCTTCTTCCTCTCCTCGCCGGATTTCCTTCTAGGTATAGATTCTGAACCATCAAAAAGAAACATTTTCGGATTAATGGAAAAATATCCGGAGATAGCTAAGCAGGGAATAAGGCTTAGAGCCTTTGGACAAAAGATAATTGAGTATTTGGCAGGAAAGAGGATACATTCAAGCGATTGGATTGTTCCGGGGGGTGTTGCGGCCCCGCTCTCAAGGGATAAGTCTGAGAAAATTATGGGCGAATATGATGACGCCCTAAAAATAACTCTTGAGAATCTATCCCGATTCAGAGAGATTTTAGAGAAGATAAGTGATGAAATTGAAGACCTTGGAGACTTTCCAACATATTATATGGGATTGGTGACGTCAAAAGGTGAACTAGAGCACTACGATGGGCTGATAAGAATTATTGATGATAGAGGACAAATAATTGGCGACTGGCTTAACCCCAAAAGATACTATGAGTATATTGGGGAGGCTGTTGAACCTTGGTCGTATATGAAGTTCCCATTTTATAAGCCGCTAGGGTACCCAAGGGGGGTTTATAGAGTTGGTCCTCTGGCAAGGCTCAATATCGTTTCACGATGCGGCACACCCTTAGCTGATGATGAACTGAAAGAATTTAGGAAATGGGGCAAAAATGGTGTTGTTCAAAACACCATGCTATATCATTACGCGCGCCTAATTGAGATATTATTCTGTTTGGAGAAGGTTAAAGAGATTTTAGAGGACCCGGAAACATACTCTGACAATATTCGAGCTAAGGCATCTGTCAATAGGTATGAGGGCATTGGGGTGGCTGAGGCGCCTAGGGGCACGCTTATACATCATTATAAGATTGATAGGCATGGTTTAGTAGAGTGGGCTAATCTGATAATAGCAACCGAGCATAACAACCTAGCATACAATATGGCTATAACGCAAGTGGCAAAGAAATACATAAGTGGAGGTAAGCTAAGCGAGGGCTTACTGAATAGGGTTGAGGCAGTAATACGCGCCTTCGACCCATGCTTAAGCTGCGCGACACATGCATGGAACCCAATAGCATTATCTATTGAACTCTACGACTCAGACGGTCGTCTCATAGATAAGATTATGCGCTAAAAACCCTTTACTGTTATGGTTCATAATGATGCTACGCATTATATTCTTAACTCTTCTCGCCTATATCCATTTAATTTCCGAGATCTATTTTTTAGGAGCCATTAAACCTCATCTATAAGTGGCTTAAATACTTCTATCGCAAATGCCAAATAGGCTTCCTCAAGTCTAGCTACGTAATGCGGATTATCTTTATCTTAGCAAGGGATTGACTTAGGCTTATTTTAGCGAGCTCCCTAATAAGCCGTCTAGGGGAATGCGTTCTTGGACATGAGCATGCCCCTAACCAGCATTTTCCTTTAAGATTAAGATTTTAGGTTTTTATCTATGAATGCACTAGATTTAGCGTCGATTAAGCTTAAAAATACCTTGACGTTACATATTTATTTTTAGGTTGCGTGCTAACCTTGAGTAGACGAAGTGCATCGCCAACGAAAAATTTTATCTTGAGAATAGCAAGGGATGAGTGGTTTAAGCAGGTCTTTGAGATAAAGAGGTATTATCCTGGCGTTGCTAGGCGTTGGGAGAGGGATGGTATAATTTTTCTGGTGAAGCGTACGGATAGAGGTGACTCAATGGTTGGCTATGGCGTGATAAAGAGGTTTATAGCAAGAGATGATCTTTCTGAGAAGGAGAGAAGAGAGTGCGAGAGGACGGGTTGGAGAGGAGCTATTGTTTTTGATGAACTCTACAAGTTTGAGCCGCCAATATTAATAAAGGAGACAATTTTAGGAGGCTTAAAGGCTAAGGGGCGATGTTGGCATGGATATCCAGTTACCCTAGAGCAGGCAAAGAGTATCTTGGAGGATGCAAAGAACCTATCCACTATAAAAGCAATATAAGGGAGTCCTCAGCCTAAAATTTTTCATAATGAATGATTTCTTTTAGCGCTCTTTTTCGCGGCGGACTAGGCCTCTCAGCCGGATGCCCTATTGGTATTATTGCAACGGGCCTTAAACCTCTGGGAATATTTAGAATCCGCCTAACCTCCTCCTCGCTAAAGGCTCCAACCCAGCATGCACCTAAGCCCAAAGCACATGCAGCTAAGAGCATGTTCTCGATGGCGGCAGCAGTATCTTGTATACAATAGAGGGTTACTCCTCGGCTTCCATAAGCCCAACCAGACCTAGATTCATCCGCACAGACAACTATAACTACTGGAGCCTCCTCGATAAATGTCTGGTTTAGAGCTGCCTTGGCAAGAGCCTTCTTAATCTCCGGTTTTCTAATTACAATAAACTCCCAGGGCTGAATGTTTCCAGCTGAGGGAGCCCATCTGGCTGCTTCAAGAATTCTCATAAGGTCTTCATCGGAGACATCTTCTTGGGTATATGCTCTTATGCTTCTTCTAACTTTAAAAACCTCAAATATATCCACTACTTAAACCCCCATTGAATAGCCTTTTAGGAACAATCAGTATTTTAATGTTGCTTAGTATCTCTCTCATCTACCTATCTGATCGAGTAACTCCGTTAGTGCTCTGCGGACATCGTCAAGCAGCTTCTCTACTTCCTCTCTTTTCTTCCTCTCATTCTCAAGCTCCGATTTTAAGCGTGATACTTCCTCTGAAAAAACAGCTTGTGGCAGCATTATTGTAATGCCCTCTCTGGCTATTTTCTCATAAGTTTCCCTAACAATCTGACCAGCTCTGGTCTTTCCCTGAAGATGGTTTCTTATGGTTGTCTCTGTTCTACCAAGCTCCTCAGCTATTCGTGGGATGGTCATCTTAGCTTTTTCTCTGGCTAATGCTGCGGCTGCAACCGCCAAACTGTCAACCCATGTTATTCTTTCCTCCGGGTTCCTCAGCTCCTCAAGAACCTCAGGTCTTAATATGCTGTTCACTAGGAGAATTGCCTCAAGCTTATGGATTTGCTCTCTTCCAACTGGTGAAAGGGGGATTTCACTCAACCTACTCCTCCCTCCTCTGAGTAACCATAATAACTTCTTTTGGCTTAATAATAAGCCCTTTATCTGTTATTTCAAAGGGGTGTCTCCTCATTGAGTGGGCTGTTCCACGCATCTTCCAAACAATAATACTACGTTTAAGCTCACCATTTATTTCATCTAAATCGAGCCTAATTATTCCGTCAGCAGCATGCTCAACACCCGGACCGCCGAATCCTCTCTCAGTAACGCTTACCTGCGATATTAATATGGATGTGCAGCCCAATCCCGATAAAACCTTCTTTAACTGAAGAACCATGCTTCTGGCTAAAGTGGGCTTAGTTATATAAAGCGTTGTAACCGAGTCTACAACAACCCTTTCAGCATCCACATCCTTAACCGCCGACCTAAGAACATCTATAAGCATTTGGAAGTCATCGGGAGCCCTAACAACATATTTCTCCCTCTTTGCAGCCTCCCCTATACCAGCCGTAAAAGCATCAACCATAGCAAATTTACCCCTCTCTTCATATGGTACAATATCCCAGCCAAACTGGGCCATAGAAAGCCTTATCTGAACAGGATGCTCCTCTAAGGCTACGAGAACACCGGGCTGGTTCCTAACTAAACCATTAAAGAGATACTGGTATCCAAATATTGATTTTCCAGTTCCAGGCCCACCAGCTAATAAAACCACGTTACGCTTCGGTATCCCACCATTAAGTATCTCGTCGAAGCCAGGTATGCTGGTTAACACTCTCTCAATGGCCATATAATTTTTCCACTCCGAGGATTCTATTTACAATATATAAGACACGTTTATTTGATAACTAATTATGATGAGGTATATACGTGTATCGCTCCACGTGTTAAAAACACTATTATCGCCCTCCGGTAATTCTCTCGGTTAAAGAGGGGGACAATATAATTGACTGACAAGTTCGGTGAGAAGTGGGAGGGAAAATTAGGTGGCATAAAGGGTGCAGTTCGACCAGCAAAGCCCCTTAGAAATCAAATCCAAAGTGCCATCAAGAAAATCGAAGGCCAATTAAACAGGATAAACAGGGAGATCGATGAATATAATAGGCGGGAAAGAAATCTAACTGAGAATTTGATTCAAGCATATGAAAAGCACTGTGAAGACCGAGCGAAGATAATCGCTAACGAGCTTGTGGAGATACGCAAACATAGGGAGCTACTTATGGCATCGAAAATCTCTCTTGATAAAGCAGCGTTAAGGCTGCGCACAATATATGAGATTGGGGACTTTACATCAATAATATTCTCAGCCAAGGATATAATAAAAGAGGTGCGTTCAAAGGTTGCAGATTCTGTTCCAGAAGTAGGCTTGGAGCTTAGCCATGTTGAGGAGATGCTCAATAATATAATGACAGAGACGTGTAAAAATGCAAAAATGGACTTAAACCTTGATGCAGAGAACGAGGAAGTTGAGAGAATACTTGAGGAGGCAGCTATCGTTGCTGAAGGTAAAGTAAAGGTAGAACGATCTAAAACCTCAGAGAAGAACTAACATTCCTATATGGTTGCCTCTAACTCGCTAAGGCTTTTAGGATCTAATAAGGATAAATCCTCTATTTCATAGACGTTATCGTTTATGTCGGTTATGACGACGCGCTTTCCCATTAATATAACGCTCATTCGACCCCTAGTTCTAAATACTCTCGGACCCTTATCAGTCAAAACATCCCAGAGAAACTCGTCTCCACTGGTTTCGATGCTCATGATTCTTTGAATCTTAGGTATAAAATAGATTTTGTCTAGGACTTTCTGGAGGCTTCTTTTAGATTCCTCATCAAGCTCCCTATAATCTCTGATGATGCAGACATCTACACCGCTTGAATCCCTAAATATTACGAATTCAGGATAGGTTATTGGAAATGGTTTTGCCGGTATAAGCCCAGATAGAATTCTCCCATCAACATTTATTTTAAGCGTATTTTCTTGCTCATCGAAGGTTATCTTCACCCTTTTTGGGTCTAAAATATTGAGACCCTTCAGAAACTCTATTATGGGCATTAGAATCACCTTTGAAGAGTGTTTATTAAGGTCTCCTCAGCAAACTGGGCTTTATAGAGCTGGCTATATAATCCACCAGCTCTCATAAGTTCCTCATGTGTGCCAACTTCAACTATCCTGCCTTTATCCATAACAACTATTCTATCAACGTTCTGTAGCGTTGAAAGCCTATGGGCGATTATAATTGTCGTTCTGCCTTTTACGAGATTATCCATGGCTTCTTGAATCTTCTTTTCAGTTAGCGTGTCGACAGACGATGTTGCTTCATCAAGTATCAGTATCTTTGGCTCAGTTATTATAGCTCTTGCTATTGCCACACGCTGTCTTTCGCCTCCTGAAAGCCTCCAACCCCTATCACCAACATTAGTGTCATAAGCTAGCGGCTGGCTCATAACAAACTCGTGGAGATTAGCAGCCTTTGCGGCGGCAATTATCTCCTCTGGTGTTGCATTCTGCTTACCATAGGCTATATTATAGGCTATTGAGCCATAAAAGAGCAGCGGGTCCTGGAGAATCAAACCTATCTGAGACCTTAAGCATCTAACTTTTATCTTCTTTAAATCCACGCCATCAATATATATTGCTCCCTCAGTTGGGTCATAAAAGCGCATTAGCAGCTTAGTTAACGTCGTTTTTCCCGAACCGCTTGGTCCAACTATGCCTATTTTCTCTCCGGGCTTAATCTCCAAATTTATGTTATTTAATACCGGAATGTAGGGGTTATATCCAAAGCTGACATTCCTAAAGGTTATGGCTCCCTTAAATGGGAACTCTATGGCGTCCGGCGCATCCTTAATCTCCGGCTCGATCTGCATGATCTCTAGGATTCTTTCGCTTGATGTTATCGATGATTGGAGTGGTTCAAATAAATTGCTTATTGTCTGTATTGGTCCATAGAACATGCTCATATAGCTTATGAAGGCTACTAGTGAACCGAATGTTATCTGCCCTTCTAATACCTTCTGACCACCAATCCACCAGACAATAGCTGTGCCAGTTGATATTGAGAAGCTGAGGAGCGGAAAGAATTTTATATGAAGTAGCGTGACTCTCAGATTTGCCCTAACAAGATTGGTCATTCTCTCGATGAAGCGCTTTAACTCAAACTTCTCCTGCGTGAAGGCCTTAACAATAATTATTCCGGGAATTGTATCCCAGAGGAGTGAGCTTACGTCGGCCCATCTACGCCATGTTTTGTGGTAAGCTTTATGCGCTCTTTTTCTAAATAGAGGTATGCCAACAACTATTATTGGTATTGGTAGTAGTGCAAATAAAGCCAGATATGAATTCATAGAAAATATTATTACGCCTATTCCAATTATTTGGAGCAAACTTATAATTAGAGTCTGCGTGCCCCATGTTAGAAACCATTGAACACGACCAACATCATCAGTAATTCTGGTCATGATGCGGCCAGAACTCATTTTATCATAGAAGCCTAACGATAAACTTTGAAGATGCTCGTAAATTTTCACCCGTATGCCATAAATTATTTTCTGACCCAAATAAGAGAGAGTATAGTTTTGCGCCGCTCCTAAAATAGCGTTAAGCGCATAAACCACTATGAATGCGATAACAACGTAAGTTAACATTTCCAGATTTCTGTTAGTGAAGACTTCATCAAGAAGAATTTTCATTAAATATGGTGGTGTAAGACTGAGTGCTGTTATGGAAAGCGACAATATAACTGCCAGAATAATGTAATGAATGTGGGGTTTTAAGAAACTTATAAGCCAGAAGAAAGCCTGGGTCTTTTTCACATTGTTCTTTTTGGGTAAAAAAGTCTCAAGGATTTCTGAATTAACCTCTTCCGGATCTATCTCCCTTTTAGCAAACTTATCTATGAGCTTAGCTGCATTGTATAAATCTTCTAAACGTTCACGGGAGAAGCGCATTGCGCTCTTTAACCCATGAGTTGTCTCAAAGAATAACTCAGAATTGCCTATATAGTCTTTTATGAAAGCTGAACGTAAATCGTTGAGCTGAAACTGAACAACGCTTTTTGTGGTAGGGCTTAGGATGATAACTCTTTTATTGGTTAGAAAAAGCCACCTCTCACCAAAATTACTATTCTCATCAATATCGCCGGAAACACTATAAATGATTCTTTCATCATTTAAAAGAAGCGAGTTAAGCAAATCCATAACTTTCTCTGGAATCTGCAATTCAGTCTCCGTCAAGATTTTGGCTAAGCCCCTCCCCTTACCTTTACGGCTTCCTCATGAAGATGACGCTAATAAACTTTTTCCCTATAACTGGCGACATTTATAAAAAAGGTTTATTAGAAAAATCTAAAATATTTCTAAATGCTAAACTGCCGGGGTGGCCGAGTGGCTAGGCGGCGGGCTGCAGACCCGCTGACATGGGTTCAAATCCCGTCCCCGGCTCCACACTTAAGGTTTAAGAGCCGAACAATCCTTAATTTTTAATCATGGGGAAAATGGTTGGTGAGGTGGATATTCATAGTTTTGGAAGCCGCTTTGAGTCTTTCATGAGTTCCCTGGACGAGAGGTGTGGTTTTGTTAATGTGGATTATGTCCGGCGGTTTGCGGATTACTGCTTCAGTCTAGGTTTAAGCGCGCCTAGGGTTTACAAGTATGTTAACAGTGTCGCGAAGATCAGTCGCTTGATGCGTAAGGATTTCATGGAGGTTACTAGGAGTGATGTTGAGCGTTTCGTTGCCAACCTTGAGAGGGACAAGAAGATTAGCCCATGGACTAAGCAGAACTATAAGGTTGCCTTGAAGTTCTTTTTCAAGTGGTTGAAGGGTGGCGGAGAAAAGTATGAATCTCAAAAAGAGAATTGAAAGCTCTATATCTTTTAACCTAGACTCCAACCGCTCAACTCTAAGAATCTCAAAAAGAGAATTGAAAGATTTCTAATAATTGGAGGATCCGGGCTTAAGCCACGATGAATATCACAAAGAGAATTGAAAGTATGCTCGGCCATCATGCTCTTTTATATACAGTTTCCTTAACTACTTATGAATGATGAGGGGGATGCTTTGAGGAGAACTGCGTATAGGGTGATTGGCCTAGTTCATGCCCCGTTGGGTTTCCTCCTCGCCCTTGGCTTTATCGGTTCAGTTCAATCTTTCACCGAGTGGACTGGCATGGCTTGGGATTTTAGGCTCTTCTTTTATATCAGCTCCCTCACCTCAGCGCTTTTATTCGCATTGCTTCAGTTTTTGGTTCATGATGCTAATGTTAGGAGGCTTTGGGTGAGGCGCCTTCTACTGGGCGCTCATTTTCCACTCGGCCTATACCTCTTCCCCTACCTCATCCTTACAATCCTTGCACGCTATCCGCCCAATACCCTCGCCATAATTTTCTTAGCGTTTATCGTAATCGTCCAGATACTTGACAGAAAATTGGAGAGTATAATAGGTAGAATAATAATGCTGCTCTTAGGCATGGCAGCCTCATTCATCATACTCATTATAATAGCGATTGGAATCCTGATAGAAATTGCCAGCCACACCATCCTCACCCTATTTTTCCATTGATGGTGGTGTATTATGGCGAGGGTATTTAGGCTTATAACTCTAATAGTCTTATTCTTTGTTTTGGTATTGCCTGCTCTCCCATTAATTGTTTCAGCTGTTACTGAGGAGAGCATCTATTATCCTGCGGCTGCGAATGTTTTGGAGGGAAGCTACGGCGGGGGCGGATTGCTTGATCTGCGCAGTGTCAACGGCGAATACTATAGTGTGGTGTCTGGCAGTGTCCATTGGACTGCTACGGCTTATCATCCAATCACCTATTCTCTGCTTGGCGGCACGCTGCATATTTCAGGCTTCCCATCCGATACCGCGTCAGATGACAATAGATATCTCGTCTCAATAGCTGCCAAAAGTCTGATCCCGAAGCAATATTATGCGAGCGCATATAATCTGCTCGGCGGAACAAGCCTTGTTAGCGGCGGGATCCACAACACAACCTCAGATGACGGCTCATACATGATTGTCAGAAGCTATGGCACTCAGACGGCGCTAAGCACCTATTATACTTCAGCCATTCGGCTTCTAGGCTCCACTGGAACCGTCGGCGACACCGCTGAGCTGAGGAACGATGCATCATGGAGTTCAACCGCAAAGTCCGGCTCGTCAATCTACTTTGACGGCGACGATTATCTAGCAGTTCCCAGCTCCAGCACATTCAGAAGCCCGCGCATCACATTTGCAGCGTGGATCCGCACTGCTGGAAAGACCGGACAGCAGCACATCATAGACTGCCGAGACGCATATGGCGGATGGAATCTACGGTTAGACGGCTCATCATACCCGCTTGACCTCATCTGGATAATCAAGGACAGCAACGGCGTCGAGCACGGCGAGTATATCCCCGGAGTAATACATAACAACACATGGTATTATGTTGCCGGAACCTATGACGGAGCCTACAAGAAGATTTACCTCAACGGCCAGCAGATTGGAAGCTGGTATCTGGGTTCACTAGACACTACGCAGACATACTGCGAGGTTCATATAGGCGCTTTTGCCGGCGGAAGCGGCTACGGCTTTAAGGGCTGGATCGATGAGGTTGTGATTTACAGCGAAGCATTGGATTCAAGCGCGCTCCAGTCGAACATGAACGGTAACATCGTCTACAGCAACCTTAAGGCCTACTGGACGTTCGACGAGAACTCTGGCGGAAAAGCCTACAGCTGGCACCTAAAGAATAGAATAAACGATGATGACTCACAATACATGCTCTTCTCAAGCTACTCAACCATCCGAGCGACATCAGAGAACACTGGAACCATAATGGGCAGCGTAACCTGGACTAACGGAATGCATTCAGGCGGCCTATACCTCAGCGGGTTAAGCAGCATGATTGAGGTGCCGAATCACGCAAGCCTAAACCCGCAGCAGATAACCGTGGCATTATGGTTTAAGCCTATGGGGAAGACAGGCGAGCAGCACCTCGTTGACAAGAGAGGCTCCATTGGAGGATTCGACCTCCGCATAGACGGATCCACATACCCCCTAGACATCATCTGGATCCTCAGAAACGGGACAGATGAGGTGGGCAGGGCGCTCTTCGGCAGAATATACAATAACACATGGACGTTCATAGCTGCAACATACGACGGACAATACATGAGAATATACAATAACACCGGCTTAATAGGGGAATGGAACATTGGATACGTAGATATAACAGGCTCAACAAGCCCGCTGCACATAGGCTCATTCGCCTACGGAAACGGCTACAACTTCAAGGGAGTCGTAGATAACGTGGCGATTTATTCGAGGGCATTAAGCTGGACGGAGCTAGCCAGCCTAAGAGATAATAATCCACCCTCAAGCGGCTTAATAGCCCTATGGAGACTCGATGAGATGCAAGGCTCCTACGCGCACAGCGAATGCGAAGCCTACGTTTCCGAGGTTGAGTTCTCAGGATCATCCAACACCTACGTATGGGAGAAGCTAACCTTTAGGGTTGATTCAGCATGGGTTCCCACCTCAGTAAACGTTACAATCCAAGCATACAACTACACAGACGGGAAGTATCCTACAAGCGGCATAGGCTACCTATCCTATGTGGGTGGCGAGGCGGAGGAGAAGAGCCTAATTATCCAGCAGAACCCCATGCAGTTTAGGAGCGAAAGCGGAGAATGGAAGATTAAGATCACAGGTTGGAAGCTCCGCGAGCCCTTCACATTTAAGCTTGACATGCTTAAGTGTGAGACATCATATTACACTAAGTTTGCTGCCGAGGTTGAGTTCACCGGCGAAGGCGACAGCTACTACTGGGATTACCTGAACGCCACATTCAACCTCGCATGGGACGCTGGCGAAGTCTCAATTCAACTATATTTGTGGAATTACTCGGCTTCAGCATACCAGCTACTTGCCTCGGC
>Ga0209080_1000181_pt1 | contig 49104 bp, 56 predicted proteins | sample JNZ110809AmetaG_FD_184123 | JGI IMG/M metagenome (GOLD analysis project Ga0209080, IMG submission 184123) | Hot spring microbial communities from Jinze hot spring, China to study Microbial Dark Matter (Phase II) - JNZ 110809A (SPAdes) (version 3) ...
CACTCCTCGCGAAAAACCTCGAGGATGGATTATCACATCTCGGAGCCGACTTCCTGAGGATCCTGAACTTCGAGAGCCTCAAGAAGGAGTGCGGAGCCTATGTGGCTGGAATCATGGAGAAGCTGACCGAGATGCTCTCGGCGTTTAGCGACAGGCTCAAGGCTCCCAGAGCGGTGGACGTGAGAGCGGAGCTCCGGGAATTCGAGGACGCCATCAGCATAGCAATCAACGCATTCTCGAGAATGCTCGAGATGGTCTCTGAGCATCGCGAAGATGAGAGGGCGAAGTTCCTGACAATACTCCTAAGCGATCTGGTGAGCGATCTCAAGATCATTGGCGTGAGGCTGCAGCAGGCGAAGTCTCAGCTGAGGCTACTCTAACTTTTAATGGGGCTTCGCGCCGGATCCTAGTGAGGTCATGGTGAGGGTCTTCAAGGCCGAGGAGAAGCTTTCTCCGGACTATATTCCGAGCAGGCTCCCGCACAGGGATGCCGAGTTCAGGCTTCTCAAAACGTTTTTCAGCGGAGTGATATCCGGCTCCTCCACAATATCCACGAGGGTTATCGTGACCGGCTCCGTTGGAACCGGAAAGAGCGCGCTCGTCAAGCTATTCGGTGCCACGGCCGAGGAGGAGGCGAGGAGAAGCGGCGTAAACCTGAGGTTTCTTTACGTGAACTGCAGGATAAGCAGGAGCACGTTCCTGATACTTTCTAGGCTCATCGAGCAGCTCAGGGCCAGGATTGGGGCGCGGGGCTTCGCGAATGAGGAGCTCCTCCACAGAATCCTAAACTACCTCGAGCTGAAGGACATTTACGCGATCATCGCCTTAGACGAGGTGGATTTGCTGATAAGCAGGGGCGAGGACCTCCTATACCTGCTGAGCAGGATAGGTGAGGAGAGGGAGAGGCCTCCGAGAATCTCGACGATACTGATCACCAGGAACCCCGAGATCTTCGACCTGCTGGATGAGAGCACCAGAAGCTCCCTCCTGGGAAACATCATACACTTGAGCGAGTACGATAGCGGCCAGCTATACGATATCCTCAAGTTCAGGGCTGAGGAAGCGCTGATGCCCGGAGTACTCTTGGAGGAGTCGCTGCGGCTCATCGCGGACCTGGCGGGCGAGAGGGGAGACGCGAGATACGCCCTCGACATATTATGGAGGGCTGGAAAATACGCTGAGGCCGAGAGCTCAAGAGTGATCGCTCCGGAGCACGTGAGAAAGGCTGCGGCGAGCATTTACCCGGCGATAAGAAGGGAGCACCTCGAGTTCCTCAGCCAGCATGAGCGGCTAATCCTACTGGCGCTCACGAGAGGGCTTCAGGGCGGGCAAGCATACGTCACGGCAGCGGACCTGTATCAGAATTATCAGCTCGTCTGCGAGGAATACTCGGCCGAGCCGAGAGCCTACACGAGCTTCTGGGAGCATCTCCAGAGGCTCGACGACCTGGGGATAATCAGGATAAACGTGAGAAGCGAGGGGGCTAAGGGGAGAAGGTCGTACGTCTCGCTTCCGGGAATCCCGGCGACGATACTCCAAGCCGAGCTCGAGTCAATACTGAGGAGAAGGCAGCTCTAGCTCTTCCTCGCCCTGCGGCTCACTCTTCTGCGCGCCCCAGCTTTCTCGACTTTTTCGACTTCTCCTCCTCGGAGATATGCCACTTCGGATGCCGTGAACTCGAAGTATCTCGCCATGGCGTCGCCCATCCCCCCATCATTAGCCATTATGAATGAGATGTATGGCAGCATCTGGCTCAACGCCTTGGACGTCGAGAGATGCAGCTTGGCCGCGATCTTCTGGGCTATGGATCTCCTCAGCTCCCTCTCCGCGCTCGTCGACTGGAGGAGCCTGATTCTCGGCGGGAAAGTGAATTTCACGAAGCCCGAGGGCTTATGCCTTCTCGCGAGCGCGACGCCGCCGGTCATCACCGGAATGGCGTAGCGCATTAGCCTCCACTCCTGCTTCCTATTCACCCTCGCGAGCATCACGTCAGCTCTAGCCAGCGCCTCGAAGGCATCGGCCAGATCAGATGGATCTGGGATCTGATCGGGCGTGTTATCAAGTATCCAAGTGTAGATCATGTCGAGATCTACCTCGAGGCCCTCCAGCGCGGCTCTAGCAGCCCTTATCGACTTCGCGTTGAAGACCATTCTGAGGGCGTCGAATATCTCCTTAACCCTGTTTCTCGCTCCTAGCGCTTCCAGGGCCTTTTCATCAACGATTTTCCTGCCGCCGGTTATGGCCTGGAAGTCGTTTATCGCCGACCTGAGATCTCCCTCACTCATCTCGGCGAGCTTCTCCAGAACCGCGTCAGGCACCTTGACTCCCTCCATCTCAGCGATCTCCCTAAGCCTCTTCACGACCTCGGCCTTTCTCAGCCTCCTGAACTCGAGCATCAAGCACTTCTCCCTAATAGGAGCAAGCTTCGGATCCCATGGATTATTCGCGATGAGAGCCAGCGGAACCCTCGTCTCGCCTATTATCCTGCTCAGCGCCGCTATCCCGCCGGCATCCTCCCTCCCGGCAACGCCATCCACCTCATCAACGACTATTATCTTCCTCGTGGAGCCATCCAGCGTGGCCTGGAGCGATGACTCCCCGACCACGGCCTTCATCCTAGCCTCATCCCTCCAATCGCTCGCATTAACCTCGATGACGTCGTAGCCGTGCTCCCTCCCATAGGCCAGGACTAAGCTCGTCTTCCCGACGCCCGCCGGACCGTAGAGCAGAACAGCCCTCTTCTCCGGCGGCCTCCCAAGCTCCCAACTCTTCATCCACTTCACGAAGGCCTCGACGGACTCCTTATTGCCGACGACATCGGCGACCCGCTTCGGCCTATACTTCTCGACCCAGAGTTCTGTCAAGGATCACACCCTCAAGCCCGCCTCCTCTTCGCCGCGAGCCTTGCGAGGAAGGCCATGAGCTGAACCTCGGGAGTGGCTCCCTCCGATATCCTGTAATCCACCTCGCCGAGCAGGTCCAGTAGCTCGAGCTTGTCGCCCTCATCCAAGTCGATGTAGAAGAGCTCGCGGTAGATCGCCGAGATTAAGTCGCTGGGCATGATTCCTTGCACGTAGAGGAGCCTCCTCACCTCATCTCTAGCATCCGTGAACTTTCCGGATAGCGCGAGCTCGAGTATTTTTCTTACCTCGCCCCTGCTCACGTATCCCATGACCTCGTAAACGGTCTTCTCCTCGATTCTCTTGGAGATGGATGCGCATGCCTGAAGGATGTTTATCGCCTTCCTCATATCGCCCTCCGAGAAGTCGTAGATCACCTCGTAAGCCTGATCATCGGCCTCGAGCCCCTCGTTATTCGCTATCCGCTTGAGGTACTGGATTACGTGAGCCTTGTTCAGGGGCTTGAACCTGAAGACCGCGCACCTCGACTGTATCGGCTCGATTATCCTGTTGCTGTAGTTGGCGGCGAGTATGAACCTGCACGTCGCCGAGAACTGCTCCATGACCCTCCTGAACGCGTGCTGGGCATCATCGGTCAGCTGATCGCTCTCATCCAGAAAGAGTATCTTGAAGCTGTACTCCCCCATGGGTATCTGCCTCGCGAACATCTTCACCTTCTCCCTGATAGTCTGGATCCCCCTCTCGTCGGAGGCATTTATCTCCAAGAAGTATCCATCGTCGATGTAACTCGGGCCGAAGAGGTCTCTTGCGAACGCGTGCGCCGTCGCCGTCTTCCCCACGCCGGGCGGCCCCGCGAAGAGCATGTGCGGAACAGCCTTGGTCTGGAGTATGTTTTTCAGGCTGCTGACCACCTCCTCCTGATTCACTATCTCGTCGAGGGATTTCGGCCTATACTTCTCAACCCATGGTAGCATTGATACCTCTCTTAGGCTCAAAGAGCTCACCTAGGAGGTTAGAGGCCATGGCTGGTAATTAGATCTTTCTCGGATTCCTCGGGTCATACCCTTAATCCGAATAGCTCGAGAGCATTTTGAGTGGTCTTCTCCTCAACCTTCTCCAGCGAGACCCCCTTGATCCTGCTTATCCACTCTGCTGAGATCCTCACGTTCCTCGGGCGATTCACCTCATCTCTCGAGGGCGCGAGGACCGGGGCATCGCTCTCCAAGAGAATGTTTTCCAGTGGAAGCTTCTCGACGAGCTTCTGCTTCTGCCTGCTCCTGGCGATCGATGGGGGTATGCTGAACATGTAACCCCTATGCGCGGCCCTGGCCGCGTGAGATGCATTGCCATCAAACGCGTGCATGATCACGCGCTCAGCCCTCTTGCGTGACAAAATCTCGAGAGCATACTTCCCCGCGCTCCTCGAGTGAACTATTATCGGCAAGTCAAGTGCCTTGGCTAGATCTATGAACTCCTCGAAGACCATCTGCTGGAGCGCTCTACTCTCTCTGCCGCCGCGCCAGTAGTCAAGCCCGACCTCGCCGACGGCAACTATCCTCGACTTCTCCCTCTCGATAAGCCCGAGAACATCCTCGTAGCCCTCCAGATCGTATGGTGCCACGCCGATCGACGGATGAACCCTCGCGCCATCTGATATCTCCAGGGCTTTGAGAGCATCCCGGTAGCCCAGGCCGGAGGTTATGATCAGCATCACGCCGGCCTCAACAGCCTCCTCAACCACCTGGAGCACCCTGCCCTCAAACTCCCGTGCAGTAAGATGACAATGAACGTCCACGAGCAAAGCCAAGCATCCATAAGCGACCCAGCTAATTACGATTTTTCCGGGGGCTCGCCCATCAACTTGCAGAAATAAGATGTGGGGGGTTGATCGATCACTGCTCCCTGGGCTTCAGGAGTATCTTCCCTCCTATTATCGCGTTATTGGGTATCAGAACCTTGACTCCATCCGCTTTACTCAGCATCGTGAATAGCGTTGTAACGTCTTCCACCACGCCCTCCTCGCCCGCTATGATCACCGAGTCGCCTATCTTAAATGGCCTAGCTATTAGAAGAAATAGCCCGGCCATTGTTTGCCCCAAAACCTGCTGGGATGCGAAGCCTATCACCATGCCGATGAAGCCGCCGAGAGCCACGCCCGCTGCTCCGCCGGCAACGCCGCCGGCTATGGCCGCGAGCATTCCTCCGATGCCCACGAATCTAACGACATTTCTAATGGCGGCTGCTGTCGAATGACCATACTTCCCGATGGTGGACCAGTAGAAGAAGCCTGCCACGGCGCCGGCGATCATGAAGCCGAAGGCTAGGGCTAGGAGGATCTGCGCGTAAACCTCATACTCCCCTACACTTACCCCGAGCTTTGGGAGAGCATCCGAGATCAAGTACTTCGTGAGCGCCGACACCGCGACGTACAGAACTATGTAGATGACCAATTTGGCTATCGACTTAGAAATATTCTTGGCGATCTCTGCGGGAGTTAGCTCATCTTGGGCTTGAGTAGTCATCGAGGACACCTCATAACGTCAATTAAGTGCCTAACAGGCATAAAAGAATGCCGGGAGCCGTATTATCCGCCTCTTATGATGCAGTGGGCTAGAAACCGCGCTCATTATACCATAATTGCGGAAAAATAATTTTGGGGAAGAAAATCATTTAGCTTATTAGGCGTAGTATTGCGGAGGCCAGCGGCTCCGAGAGCCAGGCCACACCCTGGCTAGCGACTAAAGAGATCGCGACAAAGGTTCCAAACAATATTATCGCCGTCGCGATGTTTCCGTTCCTCAGCTCAGCCTCTATGTCGAATTCCTTTATGTCCGTTACTCCCGGCAGCTTCTCAGCAGCCTTCACGAGCCATCTATAAACCCTCGACTGAGCCCATACTATCAGCACTATTGCTAGCGGCAGGCCTATGAATAGCTGAATAAGGCCTGCTATTAGCGCGGCCAGGTTGAATTGCCCCGGCACGACTCCTCTGCTTATGCCGGTCACCGCCTGCCCGACGACGTTTCCAACGGCTATCAATATCCCGGCGATGTATATAGCCACCGCCATGTTTTTCTTGCGTATCTCCTCGAACTCGTTTATCGTCTTGGTGGTCCTATCTAAGATGTTAAGGGCTATGGTTATGCTGAATAGCGCCAAGGCCACGCCCAGAATCAGCTGTAATATCCCTATCGCGATATCCAGCAGGCTATACCACCAGGTCATATAGCTCGCAGCAATAAGAATTCAGCTATGATATTTAAGCTTCACATATGGATTCTATGTAACCCCTATAAGCTCTTCCGCATGCTCCATATTCCGCACTCCGGGTACTTGTTAATGGTGCTTCTCATCCGAGGTTCGGCTAAGGAAGATGTCCCTCCCCGCGCGGGGAAATCTTTTAAGATTCCTCCCGAATGTAGTAGCATGCCCTTCAAGTACGGTGAGGTTGAGATTACTTGGCTCGGCCACGCGGCGTTCATGATCTCCCACCGCGGAAATATCATTTACATGGACCCGTTTAATATACAGCCGAAGGGAAGAGCCGACATAATCCTAGTATCCCATGAGCACTTCGATCACCTGAGCCTAGAGGACATCAGGAAAGTGGTTAAGCCTGAGACTTATCTCATAGCGCCGGAGAATTGCCGGGATAAGCTCAGGCTCCTGAAAACCGGCGTGATAAGGCTCGTGAAGCCGGGCGACGTCGCGGAGGTTAAGGGCGCTAGGATCGAGGCTGTTCCAGCCTATAACGTGAACAAGTTCAGAGCACCCGGAGTCGTCTATCACCCGAAGGAGGAGGGCTCAGTCGGATACATTCTCGAGCTCGACGGCATCAGGATATACCATGCTGGAGATACGGACTTCATCCCCGAGATGAGGAGCCTGAAGGTCGATATAGCGCTCGTTCCGGTTAGCGGGACATTCGTGATGACGGCTGAGGAGGCGGCCGAGGCAGTAAACGCCTTCAAACCCAAGATAGCGATACCCATGCACTACGGCGCGATAGTCGGGTCGAGGGCCGATGCAGAGAGGTTCAAGGAGCTGGCTAAAGTCGAGGTAGTGATCCTGGAGAAGGAGTAGGGGCTTGGCTAGGAGACGGGGCGAAAGACTATCCCGAGCTCCTCGGCGTAGCGGTAAGCCTCCTGCATCTCATCCCAGCTCGTCCTCCTAGCGATATCGGGATACTTCTCGGGGTTTGTTAGGACAAGGTGCTCAGGCCTATACTGCTCCATGATATTCACTAGAACTCGGTCTCCAATGTTCTCGGCGATCCACTTCAAGATCGGCTTGGTATCGCATTCGAGGTGATTTGGCAGGACGAGGTGCCTAATGATCATGTCTCCATGCCTCGCCGCTATGAGGTGATTTCTCGTGACAGCCTCCCTGTAGCCCAGCTTACCGCGGACATTCGACAGCCTCGCGGCGCACTCATTACTCCAATACTTGAAGTCTGGAAGCCATATATCCACCAGGTCTAGCAGGAGCTTCATGGACTCCATGCTGAGGTACATGTTGCTATTCCAGAGTATGGGAGCATTCACGTCCAGATACTTCAGCGACTCTATTATGATCCAGGTGTTGGGCGTCGGGTCTCCGCCGACGTAGTTTATGTTCGCGGCTCCTCCGAGCCTCAGGTTCTTCGCTATCAGCGCCAGCCTCCGCGCATCAACCCTCACCCCAGCCGCCTCAAACCCTCCCCTAGGATGCGAGATATCCCAGTTCTGGCAGAAGACGCAGTGAAAGTTGCATGAGACGAAGAATATCGTCCCGGATCCGCCTTGCCCCTCCGTCCCGATTAGCGGCGCCTCCTCGCCATGATGGTGGAAGAATGAGGCGACATATGCCTCATCCCTTAAGCCACAGACCCCCCTCTGCCCCGAGAGCCTATCGACCTCGCACCTCCACTCGCAGAACCTGCACCTCCTCAGCATCCTTCTAGCGATCTCTATCTTCAGGTCGAGGTATGATGGGCTGGCCGGCTTAAGCCTACCCTCATCGACCCCGGAGCCGCGCATTTGCTTGAAGAGCTCCTCCGCGTCCTGCTGCAGCTCGTCGTGAATTCTCCAGAGCTCATCCTCGCTCAGCTCGGAGATATTGCCCGGAGCCCTGATGGACCTGACGATCATGAACTTTGCCGGAGTCTCATCCAGCATGACGGAGCGGTACCAGCTGAGCCTCCTCCGTACCTCAGGATCATTCCAGACTAGGATCGCGTCGGGCCTAATCACCCTAACCCACAAGGGGTATCCATGGGTGAGAGCATGAATCGCTTTAAAAAGGATTCCCGCGGCCTAGTCCCTGAATGAGGGAAGCCTCACGCCCCTCTGGCCCTGATACTTGCCCGCATAGGGCTTCTCAACCGGGGATGAGAGCTTCGCGAAGACGACGTGGAGGAATCTATCGCCCGAGTAGAGCTTGACCGGGAATTCTCCTCCGACAAGCTCTATCGTCAGCTGGCCCTCGAAGTTCGCGTCGATTATCGTCGGCGGTATCGTTAAGCCTATCCTCGCATAGCTGCTCCTCAGGTTCACGAACCCCATCAGGTCTAGGGGGAGCTTGATGTATTCTATCGTGTGGAGGAGGACGTGCTCCCTGGGCCTGATCACGAAGCTATCTCCCTCCTCGATCTCGTAGAACTCGGCGACATCGCTACCGTGGACGTCTAGGATCTTGTCTACGGGCTTGAGCCTAGCCATCTGCCTCCCGATCCTCAGGTCGAGCCCATTCTCCCTGACAACATCATCCCTGAAGGGCTCTATCACGAGCCTCCCGCTCCTGATGTAGTTCCAGAGATCGAAGTCGCTCAGGATCAAATGCCGCCACCAGCCCCCATCAGGCTCGGATCAAGGGATTAAAGAAATTTCCTCTCGATTGAGCGCCTTGCGAGCACTTGGTAACATTCTCGAGGATTACCTAGGTCACACCTCGATCGCGTCCAAATCCCTTGGAGCGTAAACCCTTCCACCAAACCTTTCGCCGAGCTTTTCTATGTAGCCTTGAAGCTCCTCCTCCATCTCCGGGTAGAGGTGCGTCAATATCAGGATCTCCGGGTTCACCTCGATCGCTATTCTCAGGAGGTCTTCCGCCGACGTATGCTTGCCCTTAAGCTTATCCGCCGGGAAGGAGCACTCGTGGATTAGGACTCTTGTTCCGCGGGCGAGCTCCACGAGCCTCGGATCAGGCACCGCGTCTCCGGAATACGTTATCGATGCCGACGGCAGGTCTATCCTGTATGCGACCCCATTGAAGTGCTCCACGGGCTTGGATCTTAGGCTGATGCCGGGCTCGAGCTCCACCATATCATCCCAGATCTCGTTAATGTCTAGAAGATCATGGCAGCCCAAGTCCGATAGGTAGCCGAAGAGGTCTCGATCGGAGATCATGAGGTTTAGCATCCTCGCGATGCCCGGGGGCCCGAAGACCCTGAATGGCTTCCTGCAGCATAGGGCTCTAAGCTTGATGAATGGAAGGAGATCTGAGACGTGATCGAGATGCAGATGCGTTACTAGGATGATGTTGATGCTTCCGGGATCCACGCCAGCCCTCCTGAGCTTCTCCAAGATTCCCGGCCCTATATCGAGGAGGATTCTAGGCCCATCATCCACCTCGAGCAGTATTCCCGAGGAGAACCTCTGACTCGTGGGTATTATCGAGCCCGTTCCCAGAAAGGTCAGCCTCGGCAGCCGCTACTCCCTCCGCGACAGGATCTCAACCCATGGATTGTCTATGAGGTATGAGGGGAGGTTTCCCCGCGGCTTCACCTCCACACGCGGCCTGGCCTCAGCGCTCTCAACCCCTTCCCTCGCCGTGGGCGGCGTCAAGCCGCTTCTCTCGATTCTGCTCACTCTCTCGACGATCTCCTTGTGATCCTTCTCGAGCCTATCGAGCCTCGCCTCGAGCTCCTCGATTACTCGGAGTAGCTTGGAGATCTGCCTCTTCAGCTCGACGATCTCCTGAGCGCCGGCGAGCGCAGCCTGCTCGCGCACTTCCTGCTTCTCCGAGCCCTCTCTCCTCATAAGTCTAGGCGGAATTATTTCCTCGGCTCCCATCTTGTCGTAGATTATCAGCCCGAAGCCGTGCAGCATCATGACGTTCTCATCTATCATCTTGGCGTATTTTCGCGGTATGGCTATGCAGACTCCATCGAACTTGGACTTCATCTTCTCGGCGTGCAGGAGGGCATCTTGGAGGGCGCCCTTGCTCATTAAAGCATCCTCATCCAGTATGCTCACGAGCACCTCCCTGAATCCATCGGATAATATGAGCCTGCTCGAGTAGAGCGACTCGGGATCACCTCCTCTCTCGACCTCATAGAATCCCTCCTCCTCGTAGAATGCCGAAATAACATCCTCGGGCTTGAGGCGGTTACGCGACATGCATCCACCCCTCCATCCTCTCCCATCTCCACTCGTAGTCGTGTGGAACCGCGTAGCCGTATACTATGCATCCCCTCCAGACAGAGTATTTCGGGTCCTCGACGATCGAGACGCTTGCCCCCTCTATCTCCTTCTCTAGGAGGAGCTGCTTCAACTTCTCATCGGCTCTAACGGCCACGGTCTCGAGGCCCTCGGGGATGCTCCAGCTGAAGTTGCCGCCCGATAGGAGTATTCTGGAGTATAGGTGGGGCTGAAGCTCGATAGAGCACTTCTCGACCGATGCTATTACCGCCTCCGCCATATCCATCATGCCGTAAAAGTATGTGTCCCCGAGCTTTACATCGCTGGGCTTCGGCATCCCCCGCGTGAAGTAGCTCTGGAAGATCTCGTGGCCAGGATTGAAGATGAACTCGCCTATCAGGAACCTGGCCCAAGCCATGTCATCCAAGATTAATTTTATCCTCGTCCCCGGGATCTTCAGCGAGACCCTGATCTTCTCTGGATTGCTCCTCGCGTATCTGATCGCCTCATCCAGGTTCCTCGGAATGAGCCCTATCTTCTCCTTGACGAGCCTCACGAAGCTCTCCTCCTTGGCTAGGTCGCCGTAGCCCGCATCCTTCAGTATCTCCATAGTGAGCGCGTTCGCGGCCGCTCCACCCCTATTCAAGGCTATAACAGCATTCCTCACGGGATACATGGAGATCGGGCATATCTGGGTGTTCCCGTGGCCGGACTCGACCACAGTGCATGTCGGGGTCTTTTGAGCGATCGCGACCGCCAGAGGCTGAGGGATTATGGTAGCGGCCTTAACCAGCACCCTCTCGCGATTGAGCTCTCGGAAGATCTCGAAGAGTCTCTCGTACATGTATCTCGGCGAGACGACTGAGATGCTCGCGACGACGTAGAAGCCCTCGAACTCCTCGTCGGGAGGGGCGAAGCTCTCTAGAGCGTACTTTGTGAGCTCCTTTATGACTTTCCACGCCCGCTCATCGTCCTTCGCTATGACGCCGTTCCGCATCGGGTAGACCATCCGCTCCACCAAGTCCTCGCGGGACTCTAGGAACCTCGGAATATCCCTGCCCACGACGATCTCCCTATTAACGCCCATTATCCTCGACATGAGGGAGCTTCTATCGATGAAGTAGCCCCTGTTCTCGACGACCTCCGGCGTCTCTCCCAGTATTATGGGCCCGAACTTGAAGTCGCTCGTCCCATAATCCAGCCCGAAGACGTGCTCCCGCTTATACTCCTCGCTCATTTAACCCACCCCATAAGCCTGCTGAATATGCTTCTCCCGCCCCCCGCTCCGAGAATCTTCTCATGAATTTTCGTGACAGCGCCCGAATTAACCTCCCTCCAGCCAGCTCTATAGGAGATCGTCAAAGCGCCGTGCCCCGGGTAGGCATCAACCCTGAGCTCCACGCCTGAAAGCTTCATGCTCGACCTGTAAACGCCATCATCCGGAAGCTGCATCTCGAGGCTCCTAGCGGCCGCCCAAGCATCCCCACCCCTCAAATGATAGTAAACGTCGATGTACCAGCACTCCCTAGCGAGGAGGCTCAGGAGGCCCCTAAGATCATCGGCCTCCGCAGACTTAACGAGGATAATCGCCTCATCGCCCGAGAGGCTGGCCGCCTTGAACTCGGCTTTAAGCGAGCCCCTCAAAATGCTATTTCCCTCAATGGTGTAGCCGGCGGCCTCTAGAGCTCCCATGAGAGCATCTACTCTCCGGCTGCCTGGCTGAAGCTTGCAGATCAGCCTGATCTCGCGGCCACCGGGCGATCTCTCCAGCACCCCTTCTCCGGAGAATTTCTGCCGCGGCCTATAGGATATATTTTGGGGGGTTGGGTGAAAGTGCTTTCAGAGCTATTCGACGAAGTCCGAGATCTCGGGGATCTTTGGAGGCAAGCCTTTCCTCTTCCTAATCTCCTGTATGATCTTGTCTTTTAGGGATGCTGGAACCGGCTTCCAGGCGTAGAACTCCGTCGCCCAGAAGGCCTTGCCCATGGTGGCGCTCCTCATCACCTCGCTCAGATCGAACGTCTCGGCGGCTGGCACCTCGCCCGTCACCACGGTTATGTATTCCTGCTGTGCGACATTCAATATCCTCCCCCTCTTGCTAGATATGACGGAGGTTACGGCTCCCAGCAGATCGGAGGTCGCCTTCACCTCTATCTTCAGGACCGGCTCTAGGAGAATCGGGTCCGCGCTTAGAATGCTGGCGTAAAGCGATCGCCTCGTGGCGGGAACTATCTGGGCATAACCCCTATGAACAGGGTCCTCGTGAAGCTCCGCGTTCACCAAGATCGCCTTGATGCCTCTCATCGGCTCCTCGGCCAGCGGGCCCCGCTCCATCACGTCCTGGAAGCCGGCGATTATGAGGGCCTTGGACTCATGCAAGTACTGGATTCCCTTCGTCATGTCCACGAGGATATTGCCCCTGGGATCTATGCACCAGACGTTTCTAGCCATGTCGGCATCCCAGCCATGATCTCTCAGTATCTTAGCCACCTGCTTTCGATCCATCTCCTCGAAGATCTCGCCCTTCCTGATGAGCTCGATTATCTCGGGCTCCAGCGGCTCCACCTGCAGGTAGATCCTGTTATGCTTGTTGGGCGACTTGCCCTCAAAGGCTCTGCCCTTCTTCGAGACAGTCTCCCTGTAGAGTATTATGGGCTTGCTAGCGACCACCTCTATGCCCGCCTTAGCTATCCACGTGAGAGCTATCTCGAGGTGGAGAGTTCCCATGCCGCTTATCAGGTACTCCCCGGTCTCGGGCCTCACGGTCGTGACGAGCGTCGGATCCTCGATCGAGAGCTTATTCAGGAAGTCCACGAGCTTCGGCAAATCCCTGCTATTCTTCGGCTCAACAGAGATCGTAACAACGGGCTCGGACACGTATCTCAGGGACTCGAATGGCACCATATCGACTATCGAGAGCGTCTCTCCCGCCCTCGCCTCATCTATCCCCAAGAGCGCCGGGATATTTCCAGCCGGCAGGCTTCCAACAATCTCCCTGTTCGGGCCCATGTAGACCGCCACCTGCTGGACCCTCTTCGAAATATTCCTGCCGACGATCTTGATTATATCGCCCTCCTTGACCGTCCCGCTGAAAAGCCTCCCGGTGGCGACCACGCCTGCCTGAGGATCCACCTTGACATCCGTGACGATCATCACGGGAGGACCATTCTCGTCGCAGTTGAGCATCGCCTGCCCAACCTCGCTATCTATATCGCCCTTCCAGATCTTCGGTATCCTATACTTCTGCGCGACATGCGGCGGCGGATGATGATTGATGACCATCTCCAGTATCGCCTCGTGAAGCGGCGCGTTCTCCTGAAGCCATGCGATGTCGTTGTTCTGGAAGGCCCTCATGACGTCGCTGAACTTTATCCCCTTCTTCTGCGCCTGGGGGACCGTGAATCCCCACCTATCCTTGGCGCTCCCAATAGCAACAGTCCCATTCTGGAAGCTGACCTTCCACTTCTCCCGGTACTCCGGCTCAGCATACATCTCGATGAGCCTATTAACCTCGGTCACTATCCTCGCCAAGGTCTCCTGAATTTTCTCCGGCGTCAATCTAAGCTCCTTTATCAGCCTATCAACCTTGTTTATGTAGAGGACTGGCCTGACCCTCTCCTCGAGAGCCTGCCTAACAACGGTCTCCGTCTGAGTCATGACGCCCTCAACAGCATCGACGACAACTATCGCGCCGTCAATAGCCCTGAGAGCCCGGGTAACCCTGCCGCTGAAATCAACGTGGCCCGGAGTATCGATCATGTTGATGATATACGGCTTGCCATCCATCTCATAGTAGAGGGAGATGTTGGCAGCCTTGATGGTCATCTGCCTCTGCTGCTCCTCCTCCAAGTAATCGAGGGCGAGAGCCTTGCCGGCGAGCGTGGGCGAGAGAAGGCCGGCGGCAGCGAGCAGGCTATCCGTAGTCGTAGTCTTACCATGATCGACATGAGCAATAGTACCTATGTTCCGGATGCAATCCTTCTGCCTAAGGATCTCCAAGACCTCGCTAATCCTCTTAACCCTCGGCATAAGCGCCCTCTCCTAACGCACACCCACAAAAGCTCCTTAATATATTATGCCCAATACCCCCCTCCAAAGCCCAGAAAAACTCAACCCGGGCAAACCCCCACAGACCCCTCGCCAACCCCCAGACATCGCATGCAAAACACAGTAAATTGAAGAGTAAGCAAAAATAGAAAAAGGTTTACCGTTTAAGAAAAATCTTTAACCATAAATGGTAAACTTAATTTCGACGAAGCATATGCATGACGCGAGCAACAGATTATAATCCCATTTAATCGGAATTAATGTTCCAACTATACGATCCCACAGCCGATTTGGAACTGATCCTCGTTGCGTGGAGGTCTTCCTTTATAAGATGAAGTGGGGGATTAGGCGTATTTTGTGGTTGGTTGTGGTGGTTAATCCCATTGTTATGGGATTGGTATGGGCTGGATCATCTCCATTTATTTGGGATTGTACATTTTTCGGGATTAATGTTGTTTAAAGTAAAATTTTTATGTTAAATGTTTGATGGTAAATCTCATTATGGTGAGAGGTTTTGAGTGTCGAGCGTGAGGGTGAGCGTGAGGAGGCTGGGAGAAAGGCTGGGGGGAGGAGGCGTTCAGGGAGGCTTGAGAAGGTTGATGAGAGGCTTTTCAGGGAGGCTGTGGAGAGGGCCATGGATCAGCCCAGGCTTGCTTTCTATTCCCCGGTTGCTAGCTGCGTCCTGAACTACTGGAAGAGCGCTGTGCCCAGGTTTAGTATAAGCGAATTTCTGGCTAGGGTTGTTGAGAGGGAGATTGCTAAGGCTTGGCCCAAGCTTTATGAGAGGTCTAGGAGGGCATTAGAGAAAAAGGCGATCAGGAGGAGGTAGGAGTGGTCAAATGCTCAGGATTAGGCCGGAGTGCCTTCCCTGCACGCTTTCAACAGGAGTTAGAATGGCGAAGCTTGCGACGCAAAATCCCGGGCTTCAACGCTTAGCGGTGTGCGAGCTGGCTCGCAGGCTTAGCAACGTTACTTGGGATGAAGCGCCCATCGACTTATCTTACATCGCCCAGCGGGTTATTGAGGAGGTAACCAGGGTCAAGGACCCATATGAGGAGATTAAGAGGAGGAGTAATTCGGTTGTTTTGAAGCATTATGCGGATTTGAAGGCGAGTGTGAGGAGTGCTGCTGATCCGCTGGAGGCTGCTGTGAGGCTCGCCATAGCAGGGAACCTCATAGACTTCGGCCCCCACGATAAGGTCGATCTAGAGCAACCATTTAGGAAGGCTTCCGAAGATCTCGCAATAAACGATTACGAGATTTTTAGAAGGGCTGTTATGAAATCAAGCTCATTACTCTACTTTCTTGACAACGCTGGTGAAGCAGTATTTGATAGACTTCTAATCGAGACCATGATAGAGGTTAGGGGGACGCCATTTGAGGAAGTGAGATTAGTGGTTAAGGAGGGACCGCTCGTAAATGACGTCACTCTGAAGGATATGAGGGAAATCGGCATCGATAGTATCTGGAACTCCTCTTTCATGCTAATAGGTGATGGAAGCGGAAGCGCGCCAAGCTTCAGAAGCGATGAGGTTAGAGAATGGATTAAGAAACATGATCTCGTGATCTTTAAGGGTCAAGCGAACTTCGAGGTCTTCGAGGATGAGGCCGGGTCTTTCTTTCTACTGATCGTTAAATGCCCTGTTATTGCCGAGGTTTTAGGAGTCGGAGTGGGCGATATGATCCTGAGGTACTCTGGACCTCGGTGAAAAATGCGAAATGTAGAAATAGCGGTATCAAAATCCTGAGCCAGATTGATTCATGAATTTCTCCGGAGCATTCCCGAGAAAGCTACTCTTTGAAAGAGGGGGGATCGAGAAGATTCCGGAGATAATATCCGATCTGGGTTTAAGTGGTAGGTGTATGCTGATTACCGGTAAAAGGTTCGCGAGAAGCTCGGGGTATCTGGATAAGCTCAAGGGACTTCTCGAATCCGCTGGCGTGAAAGAGGTTATAGTTTTCGATAGAGTTGAGCCCAATCCATCCGCGAGCATCGTGGATGAGGCTGGAAGAATCGCGGCAGAGCGTGAGGTGGATTTCGTTATTGGATTTGGAGGTGGAAGCGCCTTGGATACCGCTAAAGGCGTAGCCGTCGTAGCAATGAGCGGTAAAAGCATAAAGGACTATTTTTATCCGGCTGAAATCAAGCATACGGTTCTGCCGGTGATCGCCATTCCAACAACATGCGGTACCGGGAGTGAGGTGACGAAATATACTATCATCAGTTATGAACGCAGGAAGAATGTCGTTTTAGGCGATAGCATAGTTCCCATCGCTGCCATACTCGATTCCGAGGTTCTAGGATATCTTCCGCACGATGTTTTAGCTCATACGGTCATGGACGCGCTCTCGCACGCCATTGAGTCATGTTTCCACGTTAAGTCGAATGAGCTAACTTATATGTTCTCGGTTGAGGCATTAAAAACGATCTTTGAGAATTTTGCGCGAGGTTACGATGGCAATCCTCTTTGCAGGGAGAAACTATTCTATGCTAGCATGATCGCAGGCTTGGCGATAAATCTATCCGGAGCAGTCATAGTTCACGGGCTTGGATACTATCTAACCGAGAGATACGGTATTCCTCATGGCTTAGCTAACGCTCTCTTCCTACCACAGCTCATAAAATACTCCGCGGAGAGGCTTCCCGAAAGATTGATCTCATTATGCCAAAGGCTTGGAATATCATCCAATGATGCGGCGGAGTGTTCAAGGGCCTTCGTGCGAAGGCTGGATGAGCTGCGCAGCTATGCCGGGCTTCCAATGAATCTACTTGAAGCCGGGATCCCGGAATCGGAGCTGGAGAGAATCGTCGAAGAAGGATTATCCTATAGAAGGAATGTTGAGAACTACGCGGCCCCTCTGAGCAGAGAGGATGTGGAGCGAATGGTCAGGGACGCCTTTGGGGGAGCACGCTCATGAGCCCTCCGCGCTCAGTGCTTAAGAATATCATTCGAGAGGCACTTCTAAGGGGCCATGAGGCCTTAATGAGCTGCATTGCTAGAGGCTTAACCGGAGTAAAGGGGCGAGGGAGCTTCGGGGATCATTCGCATCAATTTGATCTAATAACAGAGGAGGCGATTATAGGCCATCTGAAATCGTCTCTTGAAAATGCTTACATAATCTCCGAGGAGGTTGGAGAGATCCAGTGCCGCGATCCGGAGATTTATGCGCTAATCGATCCCGTTGATGGTAGCAATAATGTCGCTAATGGGCTTCCTTTTTGTGCATCCGCGATCCTGCTCGCCAAGGGGCCATACTTATCGGACGCCATCGCAGCTGGCGTGATAGACCATTTCTCCGAGAAAATTTATCTAGGAGATGAGGATGGGGTTAGCGTAAATGGTGAATCTCCACGCATCAGGAGAAGAATCGGACTCTCGGACGCGTTGGTATTCCTAGATCTAGCAAGCTTAACGAAGGATTCTGAGGATTCTTATAATCCGACGGAACTCAGCATCCGGCTAATTAGGAGGGCTAAGAATACTAGGTTCTTCGCCGCGGCCAGCCTTGAGATAGCGTATATCTTGGAGGGAAGAGCTGATGCCTTCGCATGCTTCTCAAGGGATCTTAAGCTCATGGATTTCGCCGCGTCCGTGCACTTATTGAAGTGGGCTGGAGGCGCTTACAAGATCCTCGGCGAGGACAATCCATCATTACTGGATACCGGGAAATACGGCGTCATCGCATCCTCGAGCAGGGAGATCCTCGAAGAAATTCTGGGTCTCTGGGGTTAACGCTTATATCCGCGAGTTATTGAAGGTGCATGCAATGAGGCCGAGGGTGTATATTACTCGCAAGATTCCGGAGATAGGGGTGAAGATTCTGAGGGAGTATTGCGAGGTCGTGTATAGGGATGAGGCTCCTCCGCCGACTAGAGATGAGCTTCTCAAGATGATCGAGGATGCTGATGCCATCTATTGCACGCTGAGCGAGGCCATTGATAGGGAGCTGATCGATAGGGCCGAAAAGCTCAAGGTAATCGGGACGATGAGCGTCGGCGTCGATCACATAGATGTCGATTACGCGACTAAGAAGGGGATATACGTCGTTTATACCCCCGGCGTCTTGACGGAAACAGTAGCGGATCATACATGGGCGCTTTTACTCGCAGTTGCTAGGAGAGTTGTCGAGGCGGACTCCATCATTAGGAGGGGTGATTGGAAGATCCCGTGGGCGCCCACGATGATGCTCGGATATGATGTCTATGGGAAGGTTCTCGGGATAATAGGCCTCGGGAGAATTGGTCAGGCTGTAGCGAGAAGGGCTAAGGGCTTCAACATGAAGATCCTCTATTATGATGTCGTCAGGATGAGGGAGGTTGAGGAGGAGCTCGGCGTGGAATATGCTCCGCTAGAGAGGCTCCTGAGGGAATCGGACTACGTCTCGATCCACGTTCCATTAACGCCTGAGACTAGGGGGCTCATCGGCGAGAGGGAGCTCAGGCTCATGAAGAGGACCGCGATCCTCGTTAACACCTCCCGCGGCCCGGTGATCGATCAAAGGGCGCTTTTCAGGGCTTTGAAGGAGGGTTGGATCGCCGGCGCCGGGCTTGATGTCTTCGAGAAGGAGCCGATAGATCCCGATGACCCGCTCCTGAAGCTTGAGAACGTCGTCCTCACGCCGCACATCGGAAGCGCCTCCCATGAGACTAGGAGTAAGATGGCCGAGCTAACCGCAACCGGCATAATAAAGGTCCTTAGAGGGGAGAGGCCCGAGAACCTGTTCAACCCGGAGGTCATGAAAGTCAGGCCGCTGAGTGAGGTGAAGATTCTCTGAGGTGATCGATGTGGCCGAGTTGCTCTTTGATGGAGACCTGAGCTTGCTCAGGGATCTAACGATAGCCGTCATCGGGTATGGTAATCAGGGGAGCGTTCAGGCGAAAATCCTCAGGGAGAATGGCTTGAACGTTATAGTCGGCAATGTGAGGGATGAGTATTGGGGGAAAGCTGAGAGCGACGGCTTTAAGGTTTACGAGATAAGGGAGGCGGTTAGAAGAGCCGACGCCGCGCTGCTGCTGGTTCCGGATGAAGTTGCCCCCGAAGTCTATTACAGCGAGATCGATGAGGAGTTGAGGAGGAAGAGCTTCTTCATACTGGATTTCGCGAGCGGCTACAACATAGCATATGGGCTGATCAAGCCGGCGCCAAGCGCCGATGTCGTGATGGTGGCTCCGAGGATGTTCGCCTGGGGAATCCTCGAGAGGCACAGGCTGGGGCTCGGATACCCTGTCCTGCTTGGCGTCGCGCAAAATGCATCCGGGAGGGCGTGGGATTATGCTCTGGCCCTCGCGAAGGGCATCGGGGCGATAGGGCTTCCTGGAGGAGCCGCGCTCAAGTCATCCTTCGAGGAGGAGGCGTTCTTGGATCTTCTGAGCGAGCACACGTATATCCCGCTTCTCATAGCCTCTATCATGGCCTACTTCGAGGTCGCGACCAAGATTTACGGGGCATCACCCGAGGCCGCGATCCTAGAGCTTTACGCTTCGGGAGAGCTCGCCGAGCAGGCCAGGGCCATGGCCGAGGAGGGCTTAATAGAGCAGCTGAAGCATCATTCTAGGACCAGCCAATACGGCCAGCTAACTAGGATAAGGAGATACTATGACGTGATTAGGGAAATCGTTGAAAGTGAGGCTGATGAAATCTGGAGCGGCGAGTTCGCGAGAGAGTTTGCCGAGGAGAAATACTCTGGGATGATACTGATGAATAGGCTCAAGGAAATCTTCGGGTCAAGCGACTTAGTCAAGGTCGAGAGAAAATTGCTAAAAGCGATCAAAGAGGGAAAACTGGATTAAGGGGGCTGCCCGAGACTCAGTATCCGACTTTAACCTCCTCCTTCATCCTACCTAACATTGCGAGCGCGCTGGCGAGGCTTCTTCTCATGAGCCCGATATCGGACATTAATGCGACGAACCTGAAGCCCTGGGAGATGAATTCTTGAGCTTGCTCCGGGCTGAACGCGTGTATCCCGGGCGTAACGCCGTGCCTCTCGCAAGCATCCCTAACATTCTTCAGAGCATCCTGGAACCTCGCGTCGCTAAATCTCATGGGTATTCCGAGGCTGACCGATAGATCCATAGGGCCCACGTATGCCACGTCTATTCCCGGCGTCGAGAGGATCTCATCCAAGTTCTCCAGCGCTTTCCTAGTCTCTACCTGCACCATGATTATCCGCTCATTCTTCTCGAAGTTCTCGTAATAGTCTAGGAAACTTCTCTGGCCATATCTCACGGCCCTCCTAGGCCCGACGCCCCTAAGCCCCCTCGGAGGGTAGGATGCGTAGCTGACAGCTCTCTCCGCCTCCTCCCGGCTATTGATCCACGGGACAAGTATTCCCTCGGCCCCTATGTCCAGGGCCCGTTTTATGATCACCATATCATTCCATGGAACCCTGATTATAGGCGAGATATCTGATCCCCTGAGGGGCATGAGCAGAATCTCGGCATCCGATATCTCGAGGGGCGCGTGCTCCATATCGAAGACGAGCCAGTCTAGCGGGAGCTCTGATAAAGCATCAACGATATCCGGGTGGTTTATCGTTATCCAAGTCCCGAGAGCTATCTCCCCGCTCCTGAGCTTCCTCTTCAGGCTGGACATAGCTCGCACATAGGGCTCGCCGCTCATATATTTTGCTCTCCAGCACGCCCGGATCACCGGCTCTGGAACATATTTATGAAGCTCCGAGCCTACTCGTGAATGCGGTGGCGGGATTACCAGGATCCATGCCCGCGGAGCCTGTTGAGATCGTGAAGGCCGAGCTCGCGAGGCTGAGGAGAGTAGGTTACAGGATCGTGGGAAGGCACTCAGCCGTCAAGATATGCCACTGGACGAGGAGCGTCTTGAGGGGTGGCAAGAACTGCTATAAGACGTGGTATGGCATTCGAAGCCATAGATGCCTTCAGATGACCCCAGCGCTCCAGTACTGCAACATGATGTGCATCTTCTGCTGGAGGCATCACACGATAAACCGCGTAACGGGCATTAGGGAGGAGTGGGATAGGCCGGAGGACATACTCGATGACCTGATTCGCGAGCAGAGGCAGCTCCTTTCCGGTTTCAAGGGTAATCCGATCGTTGATAGGAGGCTTTTCCAGGAGGCATTGGAGCCGCGGCACGTCGCGATCTCCCTCGACGGCGAGCCGACAATCTACCCCTATCTCGCCGACCTGATAAAGCTGATCAAATCTAGGAGCATGACCGCCTTCCTAGTTACGAATGGCACTAACCCCGAGAGGCTTAGAGAGCTCGTGGAGCAGAGCGCCGAGCCAACGAACCTGTACATCAGCCTTTACGGGCCTGATCCAGAGACCCATAGGAGGGTCTGCAGGCCATTGATCGCGGATAGCTGGGAGAGGCTGATGAGGAGCCTTGAAGCCATGAATGAGTTTCAAGAATCCGTGAAGGTCGTGAGGCTCATAATGATCAACGGCTACACCATTGAGCATCCCGAAAAATATGCGGAGCTCATTAGGGTTGCTGAGCCGGATTTCATCGAGTGTAAGGGCTACATGCACGTCGGCGAGTCCCAGATGAGAATGGGGAGGGAGGCTATGCCGTCTCTCGACGAGATTAGGCCTTTCGCCATGAAGCTCGCCAATGCTCTGGGATACGAGTATCTCGCGGAGGATAGGCCGAGCAGGGTCTCGCTCATCGCTAACCCATCCTCGCCCCACTATGACGCGGTCAGGATGAGGGCTTCAGGCTCCGAAACCGGTCTCTGAGCCTTCTCCAGCTCTCCTCCAGAGACTCGGGAACCACCTTCGTGTCTGCCAGAACGGGCATGAAGTTCGTGTCTCCAAACCATCTCGGTACAACGTGGAGGTGGATGTGCTCCTCGAGCCCGGCTCCCGCGGCCCTCCCCAGATTCAGCCCAACATTGAATCCATCGGGCTTATACTCCGCCTCCAATGCTGCGATAGAGAGCTTGAGTAGCTCAATGAGCTCGAGCAGCTCATCATCCCCGAGATCCGAGATTTTCCCCGCATGCTTGCATGGCGCTATCATCAGGTGGCCATTATTGTAGGGGTACTTGTTGAGGATCACGAAGCATGAGCGGCCCCTGTAGACGACGAGGCTCCTCGCATCATCCTCCTCGCGTGAGGCCTCGCAGAGAAAGCACTCTCTCTCCTTCTTAGAGAACCACTTTATGTAGGCGATTCTCCAGGGAGCGTAAAGTATCTTCATCAGATGAGGGTTTACTGGATTCTTTAAGAGTATTTCCATCGCCTCTGCGCGGAAGGGTAATTAGCCCGGCGCGCCCTTATCGCTCGGACCGGATATGGCGGAGATAAGGCAGGTGGATGTATCGGGGAAGGATGTTGTTAGGAGAGAGGCGGTCGCGAGGGGTTTCATCAGGCTCAAGCCCGAGACTATTCGAAGAATCAGGTCCGGGGACTTGGAGAAGGGCGACCCGCTCCAAGTCGCGAGGCTCGCTGGGATAAATGCCGCGAAGCTCACCCCGCTTCTGCTCCCCCTATGCCACCCGCTGAAGCTGGAGCATGTCGACGTGAACCTCAACGTGATGGATGATGGCGTTGAGGTTGTTGTTAGGGTCCTCGCGCATGAGAAGACCGGCGTCGAGATGGAGGCCTTGACCGCCGCCTCAATAGCCCTCCTAAACATATGGGACGTCGTCAAGAGGTATGAGAAGGATGAGTCGGGGCAATATCCATCCACCGAGATCTCGTCGATAAAGGTCGTGGAGAAGATTAAGGAGGGGTGAATCCTGGCCTCGCCTGTTCACGAGCACGAGAGCCGCGCGCCCAGAACTCTAAGATTCGCCCTAGTGACTGTCAGCAGCTCGAGGTATGCCGCGATGCGCGAGGGCAAGCCTTATACGGATGAGTCGCAGGGTCTCGCGGCCGCAATGATAAGCGGGCTCGGCCACGTGGTCGCGGTCAGGGAGCTCGTGGACGACGACATCGGCGCCGTGAGGACAGTTCTAGAGAAGCTTTTGGAGAGCGAGGACTTGGACGCGATAATCTTCATCGGCGGAACCGGCTTCTCGAGTAAAGATGTGACGATAGAGGCTGTTAAGCCGTTCTTCGAGAAGGAGGTGGAGGGCTTTGGCGAGCTCTTCCGCTGGCTCAGCTTCCAGGAGATAGGCGCGGCTGCTATCCTCAGCAGAGCCGTGATGGGAGTAGCTCGTGGAAAAGCCATAATGTGCCTGCCCGGATCGCCGGCGGCGGTGAGGCTCGCGCTAGAGAACTTCCTCCAAGCTCTACCGCACCTGATCTACATTACGAGGTCTTGAGCGAGGGTGGATGCTATCGCTCCTCACCTTTCTCTTGGCTCGCTTGCGCGGCTACTGGTAGAGCGACCCTGATAAGCCTCTCCTCGCCCCTCATCACGTGGTAGCTGGGCGATCGCACCTTCCTGTCGCCAACGTAGACGTGGCCGTGGACGATAAGCTGCCTCGCCTGATAGATCGTCCTCGCGAGCCCGAGCTTGTAGATCACTGTCTGAAGCCTTCTCTCGAGAATGTCTCTCACGGTCAGCTTTAGGACATCATCGGCCGTGGCATTCTCGTCGACGAGCCCCATCCTGTAAAGCCTTCCCATGAGGGTGCGCTCTTCTTTGGCCCGCTCCTCGCCGGTTAAGCCGAATAGCCTCCTAGCATGGGCCCTGATCTTCCTCAATATCGTCTGAGCTCTCCATAGCTCTCTCTTATTTCTTAAGCCATATTCTCCGACGAGTTGTAGCTCGGCGGCTAGCCTATCTGCCTTCCAGGGATGACTCGGGGTCTCATACTGCTTCCTAGGTCTCTTCGGATCGCCCATCCTGCCCGAGACCCGCCACGACCTCCCTTATTAACATAATCCATTATCGGGCTAGACTTATTAGCGAATCGATGACACCATAGCTTGAATATGGGGAGAGCTAGAAGGCTCGGTGGATCTTTGCCAGGCGAGGACCTCGAGCTCGTCGAGAATTATGGTGAGCTTGTTAGGGAAGCTAGGTCTCGAATGGGCTTGACGCAGGAGGAGCTGGCCAGCCAGATAGGCGAGAAGGCGACCGTGATAAAGAAGATCGAGCACGGCGAGCTCAGGCCATCAATAGAGCTCGCGAGAAAGCTCGAGAAGTTCCTGAAGATAAGGCTTCTGGTGCCGGCTGAGGAGGAGCCATCCTCGGAGCTCAGGAGGTATCTAGCTAAGCCCGGAGCCTCCGGCGGAGTGAGCCTCGGAGACCTCATCAAGAAGAGGCAGCGGGAGCTTTAGGAGGATCAAGGTTTTAAGGCCGGCTTGCGGGGATAATGCTTGAAGGCGGAGCTTTGAGGGTCGCAATAGTTCATCGAGTTGATAGAGGCGAGGATGATAATCTCGGCGAGCTTAAGGAGCTCTGTAGAACCGCGGGCTATGAGGTGGTTTATGAGCTGAAGCAGGTTAGGCCCCCTCACCCCGAGTACCACATTGGCCCGGGGAAGGTCGAGGAGCTGAAGAGAGCCGTCGAGATGCTTGGGATAGAGAAGGTGGTCTTCGAGAATGAGCTGAAGCCCGTCCAAGAATACAATCTCGCCAAGGAGCTCAAGGTCCCGATATTGACGAGAACAAAGCTGATCCTCGAGATATTCAGCCTTCACGCTAGCAGCCTCGAGGCCAAGCTCCAGATAAAGCTGGCGGAGCTGAAGTATGAGCTCTCTAGGGCGAAGGAGAAGGTGAGGCTGGCGAAGAAGGGCGAGCAGCCTGGATTCCATGGACTAGGAGCATATGAGGCGGATATCTACTACGATGAGATTCACAGGAGGATGGTCTCGATAGCGAGGAAGCTCGAGAGCCTCAAGAAGCACATGGATCTCATCAGGTTGGAGAGGAGGAAGCGGGGCCTGCCGCTGATATCTCTCGCCGGCTACACGAATGCGGGGAAGTCCACGCTCTTCAACGCGCTTACGATGGAGAATGTTCTCGTGGATTCCAAGCTCTTCACAACGCTCACGCCCACCACGAGAATCGTCCGGCTCGCGGGGAAGCCCGTCTTCCTCTCCGACACCGTCGGATTCATCAAGAACCTCCCAACCCTGCTCGTGGAGGCATTCTACGCGACCCTCAGGGAGATAGCGCTCTCAGACCTGATACTGCTCGTCGCCGACGCATCGGACCCCGTGGAGAAGCTGAGGGAGAAGGTCACGACATCGCTCCAGACGCTTTACAACATCGGGGCGCACGAGGTTCCGGTGCTCCTAGTGCTGAACAAGGCCGATCTCCTCGACCGCGATGAGATCGAGCTGAGAATCGGTGAGCTGGACCTAGACCTGCCGCACGTCGTCATATCCGCGAAATACGGTTGGGGCCTAGATGAGCTTCAGAAAAAGGTCTCCGAGCTTCTGAGAGGCTTCATCAAGGTCGAGACCACGCTCCCCTACAACGATGAGACGACCAAGATCCTCGACGAGATATTCAGGAGCTCCAAGGTGGATCTCCTCAACTACGAGAATGAGTTTATCAGGCTTAGGGCCGAGATGCCCATCCAGCTGGCCGAGAAGATAAGGAGGAAGTTCAACAATGAGTGCTTCAAGGTCATCAGGTGACATACTTCTCCGAATAGTCCGCGATATGGCCGACTATCAGTTCGGGAGGGGAGTGGGTGAGAGGCTTTTCCCCGAAGGGTGCGTCGTCGAGCTATCGAAGAGGACTGGGAGGCCGCGCTACGTCCGGTTAGATGAGGAGATTATCGCGACCATCAGGTACCCGGATAACATGATAGCTCTAAGCCTCAAGGGTGCTGAGAGGCTTAGGGAGATTCTCGGGGAGAGGGCGCCGAGGGTGGTGTTGCGGGAATCGGGTGTGGAGCGCGTGGGCAGGGGCATGAACCCTCTAGCGGCTGATATCGAGTACTGCTCTGAGGGGATAAGGCCGGGGGAGGAGGTTCTGGTGGAGTCGAGCGATGGGAAGCTCATAGCCATCGGAAGAGCCATCACCTCATCGCGGATCATGAGGGAACTTAGGGCGGGCGCGGTCATCAAGATAAGGAAAGTGAGGAAAGGCTAGAAGGCTCGGCAATAAATCAGCCTGCTGGGAGAACTTTCCCGAGCATGGGCTTTATCGAAAGTAATCTTAAATTCCTTGAGGTTCGGCTTACTCGTGAGCGATGAAGCGCGTTTCCCCGAGGCAGTTGAGGCGCCTGCAGGCGAAGATGCTCGGCAGCCTGGGCTTGGATGTTAAGGAGCTCGGCAGGGCCAGCAAGATCATAATCGAGCTCGAAGATAAGATTATCACGATCCAAGATGCTAGCGTCCTGGAGATGAAGCTCGAGAACGAAAGCGTCTTCCAGATAATTGGCGGCGAGATATCGGAGGAGGGAAGAGTCGAGGAGAGGTATGAGCCCTCGAGCGAGGACGTGATTCTCGTGGCGGCTCAGGCCGGCGTCAGCGAGGAGGAGGCGAGAAGCGCCCTGATAGAGGCCAATGGCGACCTCGCAAAAGCAATACTCCTACTCAAGTCAAGGAGACATTAACCACTCACGCGACTGCTATTACGCCGTGCTTATTGTATTTCCTCAATTCCTCGGCAATGTATATCGCCTCACTCAGGGTTCTCGGAAGCCTGCTCAGCCTCATCCACAGGCAGAACCCGCCATTAAGATTCTGTACCATCTGCTTGGCGGGCTCAATCCATGAATCCACGCTCCTGAACTCGCTCGGCTCAGGAATCGGGGTCAAGCTGTATGCTTTGGCTCCGCGTGTTAGGTTCATCAATAACTCATTGTCGTGTCTCTGCGAGTCTAGGTGGAAGAATCGCTTCGCGGCTGAGATGGGGCATCTGCCAACGAGCATCACGTCATTCGCCTGCTGCATGAGCTTTGACAGCTCCCTCAGTGCGGCGAGCTCCAGCTCCACAGCCTCCTCTATTGTCGCCGACTTGCCCCTCGCCATAAGCTTCGCGGCCTCGATCAAGCCGCTCAATGCGATCATGGAGCAGGGCTTGCTCTCGCCATGAAATCTCCCCGCAAGCATTAATCCCCTCCTGATGATTGGTAGAATGCTCTTCAGCCATCCTCTGAGATTCGAGATCATCCCCTCTAGGCCGCCATCGCCCTCCATGGCGGCTCTAAGCGCATTCAACGTGATTATGGAGTGGATCGCCCGGCAATCTTCATCTAGGCGGAACCCCGTGAAATAAGTTTCACCGGATAGCGCATATGCGTGCGGGATTCCGAGCTTCCGCAACTGCCTGCTCACCGAAGCCATATCCCGAATATCATGTTTTCCGCAGTCGAATATCACTCCGATGCTGGATCTCGCGTCTCTCGAGATCTCCTGAAGAAGCCTCATAATATCGTCGAAGGCCTCGGTGGATATTATCCGCCTCCCGGGTAGCTTGTCCGGCAGCGATGAGATGAGCTGCTTGACGCCGGCCTCAGATCCCAGGAGCCTTATCTCGTGCTTGATGTGGAATATTGAGGAGCATAACTTCATCGCGGATTTGACCAGCTCCTCCGAATCGAGCTTAATCGCCTTCGAGAATAAGCATGAGAGCCAGCCGGATATCGGATATATGTCGATCTTCCCGCTGAGGTGCATGTCCGAGATGCTTCTCGGGAGAAATCCCAATAGCAGGTACTCCCTCATTATGGCGCCGGATGTTTCTTGGGTGAGGAGCATCCAGTCCCCGCTCTCCAAGGCTCTTCTGAAAAGCGCCTCGGCGTCATGTAGGGGCATGCCTATCCTCGTGAGCCTATGCCTATATCTTTCCAAGCCCATATCTAGGAGGATGGCGTTGACGAGCTCGCGGATTAGGGGGGCTGAAAGGTATTCTATCCTGAGGTCGAGGAGCTTTCTCTCGGCAACTGCAGCTATCTCGCTCGCTAGCTTCGGCGGGAGCTTTCCCTCCCTTATCAGGGCCTCGGCTATCTTGCTTCTATCAAATGGCTCGACTATCTGATTGCTCCTCCTCACCATCATCCGACTCTTATCCCTCAGCTCCTCCTCAACGGATTCTAGGGCGCTCAGGATCCTGGCCCCTCTGCTCGATAGCGCGTATTTCCCCGTGGGTGCTTCTACTTCCACGAGCCCGCTGGCGAGAAGCTTCTTGAGGTGGTAGGAGAATTTGCCGGCATCCCTATCCCTATTGAGCCCAACGGCCTTCACGAGCTCCGTGTAGCTCAGCTTCCGGCCCGCTAGAGCCTTCAAGATCCTCAGCCTCATGGGCGAGGCAACGCTCTCCAGAATAGACTCCAGATCTACGGATCCCTTGTGAGAATCCATTCCACGGGGGGATGAATATTCCCGGATTAAAAGCATTGAGGGCTGAGGCTAAACATATATGGTGGATTGCTCGGGTTTCGGCGGGATGGGGCTTAGGGGCTTTCTCAGATCCGCGGCCACCACAATCAAGCTGGCTAGAAAGCCTACTAGGGAGGAGTTCACGCAGGCCATGAAGATCGTGGCGATAGGGGTTGCGGCGATAGGGCTCATAACATTCGTGATCAAGTTTCTAGCTCTTGCAATTCAGGGTGCGTGAGGGAGATGGAAGGCCGCTCCGAGGCTCAGCGCAAATCGTCGAGGTTCTTCGTGGTAAAGGTCACGGCAGGCCAGGAGAGGAATGTTGTCAGGATACTTGAATCCAGGATCACGTCTCCCGAGCAGCAGGGGGTATACTCGATCATCATACTGCCGGATATCAAGGGATACATCTTCGTAGAGGCCGAGAGCAGGGATAAGATCTCGGTACTCGTGCAGGGGATAAAGCACGTGAAGACGGGGTCGATACTGCCCGTTAAGAAGGAGGAGATCGTGATCCACCTGGTCGAGAAGCCGACCATAGAAATGCTCTCGGTTGGGGATGTCGTGGAGATAATCTCCGGACCGCTTCAGGGAATAAGCGGCAAGATAATCAGGATAGATAAACCTAAAAATGAGGTGACTATAGAGCCCGCTGACGCCGCGTTCGTCATCCCGATCTCGGTGCCAGCGGACCAGGTTAGAGTGATAAAGGAGAAGGAGGTTTAGAGGAAGATGCCCGAGAAGACCTTGAAGTTCCTCATTCCGGGCGGCGAGGCCACGGCTGGGCCGCCGATAGGCCCTGCTCTGGGCCCGCTTGGAGTAAACGTGCTTCAAATCGTTGAGGAGATTAATAGGAGAACCGCGGAGTTCAAGGGCATGAGAGTTCCCGTCGAGGTTGTGGTGAACACGGATACAAAGACGTTTGAGGTTAAGGTTGGAATTCCCACGACAGCCGCTCTCCTAGTCAAGGAGGCCGGCATCGAGAAGGGCTCATCGCAGCCGAATCGCGACCTCGTCGCAGACCTCAGCATGGAGCAGATAGTCAAGATAGCGAAGATCAAGATGCCGGGCATGCGCGCTAAGACCCTGAAGGCGGCGGTCAAGCAGGTTCTAGGCACATGCCTTAGCATGGGGATAACCGTCGGTGGAAAGAGGGCTAAAGAAGTGCTCAAAGAGGTTGATGCCGGCGCATACGACGACCTCATCAGGAAGTATGAGGAATCCTGAGCCGCGGCAGAGGATCTCACCCTCCTAACCGGAGAGCAGCTATATCCTTAAATCCTCCAGCCCGGCCGTTAGCTGGGAAATGCTTAGAACGCTCGAGGAGCCACTTGTCAAGGCGATGGAGAAGGCGAGGCAAGCCGGCAAGCCCAGGAACTTCAAGCAATCGATCGAGCTGATAGTGAATTTGCAGGACATAGATTTGAAGAAGCCTGAGAACAGGATCTACGAGGTGATCGAGCTTCCTCATGGTAGGGGAGGCAAGCCGGCTAAGATCTGCCTCATCGCCGGCCCAGCGCTGGCTACAGAGGCGAGAAAGATCCCGGAGATCGATAGAGTGATCGGAAAGGATGAGCTCGAGGCTCTTGTGGGTAATAAGAGGCTGGCCAAGAAGATCGCATCGCAGTATGACTTCTTCTTGGTTGAGCCGGCGATGATGGGGCTCGCGGCGAAGGCTCTCGGAGCAGCTCTCGGGGGGCGCGGTAAGAGGCCTCAGCCGATTCCACAAGGAGTTGATCTCGCGGATCTCGTCAGGAGCTTGAAGAGGAGCGTCGTGATCAACGTGAGGAAGAATCCGCAGGCCATGTGCTTGATCGGGACGGAGGACATGGACTCGAAATCGCTAGCCGAGAACGCGGCAGCCGTCATCTCAAAGATCGCTGAGAGGCTTGAGAGGAGATTCAGGAACATACAGTCGATCTACATCAAGAGGACTATGGGCGAGCCCATTAAGGTCGAGCTGGAGGAATCCTAGAAATAGGGGTTAAATCTAGGCTTAAAGCCGGTGAGGGGGGCCTTGTCGTCCGAAGCCGTTGTCAAGAGGGTTCGAAGAGTTCCGGAGCGAAAGGTCAGGATAGTCGAGGAACTGGCCCAGCTCCTAGCATCTAGTAGGATCGTCGCGGTATTCAGGCTCGTCGGCCTGAGAGCTAACCTTCTCCACGAGATGAGGAAGAAGCTTCAGGGCATAGCCGTGATAAAGATCGCCAAGAAGAATCTCTTCATCAAGGCGGCTGAGAAAGCTGGCAGGCCGGAGCTCAAAGCCCTGGTCGAGGACATCAAGGAGCCCGCGGGCTTCATCTTCTCGAATACCAGCGCCTTCAAGCTCAAGATAATTCTGGATAAGAATAGGATACCCATGCATGCTAGAGCAGGCGAGAAGGCGGACTTCGACGTGGTCGTTCCGGAGATGAATACCGGGCTTCCCCCGGGTCCGATTCTAAGCGAGTTCGGAAAGCTTAAGATCCCGACGAGGATCGATGGCGGCCAGATCTGGATAGCCAGGGATACCGTCGTCGCGAGGAAAGGTGATGTGATCTCGCCGGAGCTCGCCTCCCTCTTGGCAAGGCTCGACATCAAGGCCGTTCTCAAGGGGATAAGCGTCGAGAAGGCCTTCGAGGATGGAGTCCTGCTCACGGGAGAGCAGCTCGAGCTGGATCTCGAGAAGATCGCCGGGGAGGTTAAGTCGGCCCACCTCCGGGCGCTCGGGCTAGCGATGGAGATAAGCTACGTTACGAGGGAGACTGTGATCCCGCTCCTCGCGAGGGGCGTGCTCGAGGCCAGAGCGCTGGCAATAGAGGCCGAGATACCGTCCAGGGAGATTATCAGAGATATAATAATGCTCGCGGAGAGGAGAGCTCAGGCGCTCAAGGCGGCCGCAAAGCTCGAGTAAAAATCTCTAGGGCTTATTCAGCTGCTGGCGCAAAGCCCTCGCTGATACCTCGACCAATCTCGCCTCAGAGACATCTTCGCCGAGGCCTCCTTGCCCGAGCCTATCTCTTCCCCCTCCCTTTCCGCCGAGCTCCCCGGCTATGATTGACGCGAGCTTTCCAGCGTGGACTCCGGATCTCACCGCCGCCTCATTCGCCGTAATCAGGAGGTGGGGCTTCTCACCGCCATATGCCGCGATAAAGCACGCGGGCTCATCGCCCTCTAGGAGCTTATCCGAGATCATGAGTACATAGTCTCTATCATCCTCGAGCTCGCGCGCAGCGTAGATCTTTATGCCGCTCAGGTTCATGGGCTTCTCCTTCAGCTCGCGATATCTCAGCTCCGCGGCTGCTGAGAGAAGTCTTCTAACGGAAGATCTGAGCCTCTTCAATTCCGATAGCGTCTCATCCAGCACTTTCTCAACAGCCTCGACGGGTGCTCCGAGCTTCTCCGCGATCCTCAATGTCAGGATCCAGTTCTGCTGGATGTATCGTAGGGCCGCTGGCCCGGCCGCGAATACGAGCCTCTCAACGCCATCCTGTATCCTCTCAGTCCTGATTATCTTTATCAGGCCCACGTCCTCCGTGTTCTCGACGTGGAGGCCTCCGCATGCCTCGGCATCCCATCCCGGTATCTCCACGACCCTTATAGTCGCCGACGGCACCTCGCCACCCTGATAAAGCTGGAACCCGTATCTTCTCTCGGCCTCATTCCTATCCATCTCCATCATCCTGACAGGTATCCTGGCGGCCACTATCCTGTTGGCCTCCTCCTCTATCCGCGCGATCTCCTCGGCGCTAAGCCTCCTATGATGGCTTATGTCAAGCCTCGCGAGCTCGGGCTCCTTCCTAGCTCCAGCCTGCCACGCATGCTTCCCGAGAACCCTCCTAGCGGCGCCCAAGATTATGTGCGTCGCCGTGTGATGCCTCATGAGCGAGAACCTGCGCGCCCGATCAACGAAGCCCTTAACGAGCTCGCCCTCAGCCGGCGGAGGCCCATCAATCTTATGGACTATGACGCCGCCCTCGAGAATCTGGGCATCGAGCACCCTGCATTCTCCTCCGGAGTGCCTTAATGTTCCTTGATCTGATACCGCTCCCCCGCCCTCGGGATAGAAGCATGTCCTATCCAGGACGACGTTATTTCCGCGAATCCTTAGAACCCTCGCCTCGAACTCGAGCATGCTCGGATCCTTGTAGTATAGCTTCTCGGTTGGCGGGAGATCTCTGAACTCCTCCTCGAGCATCCTCAGCGCCTCATCTGCGGCCTTCGCCGGCTCCTCCCTCAAATGCCTGGATGCCACAAGCTCGTAGAAGTTCTCCGGGATCCTGAGCTCCATTCTGAGCTTCTCCGCCACGGGCTTCACGATGTCCGGCGTTATCCCCCTCTCATCGTATGCCTTGATGAGGAACTCTGTGGGAACCTCGGCTGCGCCGCTCCTCCTCATCTCCGCGAGCTCCCTCTCGATGTAGCCCACGCCCTTCGCTATCGTGTCCTCGAACTTCCTCAACTCATGCTCGATTATGTCTATCGTCTCGTCCCTCATCTCCCTCAGGTGCGGGAAGTCCTCGCCCCAGTAGTCTATCTGGAGGTTTATCAGGTCTATGAGCTTGTCCTCGTATCCGAGATCCTTGAGAAGCCTGTAAGCCTTCCTGATGAGGAGCCTCGCCAAGTATCCGACCCTCACATTCGATGGGACGACGCCCTCGCTCATTATGAATGCTATCGACTTGGTGAAATCTAGGGAGGCGTAGATCTTCTCGAGCGGCGCGATCTCGCTCATTATCATCTCAAGAGGGATTCCCGAGGCCTCGGAGATCCTCCTCCTCGCCTCCGCGATCGTCATCCCGGCCTTCGGCACTACGAGAGCCGTGTAGGGCGAATATCTGATCAAGAGCTCTCCATCAACCTCCGGGATCTCGATTATTTCCTTGAGCCTCGGGTAAAGCTCCCCGTAGATCGCGTCGAAGCAGCTCGGCGTCCCCTGAGTAAGCCATGTGAACCGCTCCATGCCATAACCCGTGTCAACAGTCCTTATCGGGAGCTTCACGAGATCTCCATCAACGGTCTTGTATTGCATGAAGACGAGGGTCGCGACCTCGAGCCCATATGAGATCGCCTCGAAGCATGGCCCAGCGTTGCCCCCGCCAGCCCACACGCCCTCCTTGTAGATTATCTCCTCCTCGGGTATGCCGAATACCTCCTGCGCGAACTCGTGATAGTATTGAACTGTCTCCTCCTTCCAGTAAACCTCCTTGTCGGGGTAGTTGAAGGCGTGAGCGCCTCCCATCTCGAAGATCGTGAGGTGCCTGCCGAACGTCAGCCCAACCTTATCTATGTCGACGAGCCTTATGCATGGCTGGCTTATGACCAGGGGGTTCGCTGGCGGAGGAGCTATGCCCGACGTGACGAATGGCTGGAAATCGACTATGCTCGCGTCTGTTAGGAATATGTCGGATCTCCATCGGGCCACGACCGGGTATGGCGCGATTACCGCGTGACCCTTCCTCTCGAAGAAATTGAGAAATGCTTCTCGAACCTCGCGGAGGCTCATTCTCCGCATGGTCAAGCTTCTGCCGACAAATCGATAGGGCTCGCATGGAGACTCGCCGCAAACCACCCTATCTGGGTTGAGAGTCCAGAAGTGCTCGCCGCAGCTAATACAGCGCTTCCTAGCATAGCCGCGCTCCCTCAGGAAGTTTAGAGAATATTCCTCGGGTCCGAACCTCAAGCCTCTCACCTAGAGCATTATGACTTCTGCTTCAAGCCTTTCTCCCGATAAAAGGTTGTAATAAAGGGTTTGCCGAGGCCGCGGATCTCAGCCGAAGAGCGCGCTCAGCCCTGCCAAGGCCTCCTCCTCGGACTTCTTCTCCTCCTCTTTCTTCTCCTCCTTCGCCTCCGGCTTCTTCTCTTCTGATGGTGCTGCTGGAGCGGCGGCTACTGGCGCGAGCGGCATCGCTGTCGCGCTCTTCAACACCTCATCTATATTGATCTCCGAGAGGGCTGCTACGAGGGCCTTAATCCTCGCCTCATCCGGGTTTACTCCGGCGGCGGAGAGAACCTTCTTCACATTCTCCTCGGTGATCTGCTGACCGGCCCTGTGCAGGAGCAAGGCGGCGTAAATGTACTCCATGACTGTTCGGCCGAATCACGGTTAAGCCTCTTCTTAAATTTTACCCGAGTGGGCCGTGCTCACTTGCGGCTCTCCAAGGCGCGCCTTATCGCCTCCATCTGCCCGCGCAGATAGCTCAGATAAACCGGGTCTCCGGCGAGCGCCTTTCTGGCAGCGGATGGATCCCTAAGCCTAATCAGCTTATCCTCATAGACCTCTCTCGAGAATGGCATCCCCCTGGATCTCGGCTCGACGAGGATTACTTCATCGGACTCGAGGTCGCGGATGGCCTCGTCCAAGAGTTCTTCTCGGAGCGCGTAGTCCGGAATGCCGCCGCGAAGCTTCAGTATATCGGGAATTATCTCCGTCATCCATGAGACGCCGTTGAAGATCGCGAGAACCCTTATGACGTCTAGCTTCAGCTTACTCAGATCATCGTCTCTTTCCCTCATGCTCCTGATCTCATCCTCTATGCGCATCTCAAGCCATCATCAGACATGCCGAAAGCACTCCCGATAAAAAGGATTCGTGAAGAGAGGAAATTGGAGAGATGGTAGCCCGGCTGGGATTCGAACCCAGGTCCCCGGGTCTCTTCCCACGACCCTCCAAGCGGCCATGATCCAAAGCCCGGGATCCATGACCCCGCGATCTGACCAGCTGGATTGGCCGCTAGACGACCGGGCTCCAAACATGATATACACGGTGGTTTATCTTAAATGTAATTCGACGCATGGCGCTATCCCGCTAATTAATCCGCGGTGATGGTTGATATACGCGTCTTCTGAGACTTTTCATCGGGTTGAGGGTCTATAAGGTTGTCAGGTGCCCTAAATGCGGCTTTCTCCAGTTGACGGCGGCGTCGAGGTCTGTGAGGTGCTTCGGCTGCGGGGTCTCCTGGGCTCTTGAGCCGGACTCAATACTCTTCTCGAGCGCGGACTTGGAGAAGGCTAGAGAGTTTCTCCTGAGGCTGAAGCGGGGCGGCAGCATGGGGTTCAAGAGGGCTTCCGAGGCCGATTAAAAGCGCATTCGTAAAGATTTAAGGCTGGATTAGGGTCCTCCTAGTGGATGCTTCTGGGAGCTCATGTCTCGATCTCGGGATCCATCGATAAGGCCGTTGACAGGGCTGTTGAGCTCGGGTGCACGACCTTCCAGATCTTCACGAGGAATCCGAGGGGCTGGGAGGCTAAGCCCCTCACGAAGAAGGAGATTGAGGAATTTAGGAGGAAGCTCGAGGAGAATGGGTTCAAAGTGGCCGTCGCGCACATGCCTTATCTCCCGAACATCTCCTCGCCGGATAAGACCGCTCACAAGAGGTCAACGAAATCCCTGATCCAGGAGCTTAAGAGGTCGGGAGAGCTCGGCCTCCAGCATCTCGTGGTTCATATTGGGAGTCATATGGGCAAGGGGGTTGAGGTCGGGATAAGGCAGGCGGCTGAGGCCGTGAACACCGCCCTCTCCGAGGTGGATAACGACGTCATGCTCCTGCTGGAGAACATGGCGGGCCAGAGAAATAGCGTTGGATCGAGGTTCGAGAACATAAGAAGCATACTCGACTTGATGGAGGATGAGGGTAGAGTTGGAGTCTGCCTCGACACATGCCACGCCTTCGCCGCCGGATACGATCTCAGGACGCGCGAGGCGATAGATGAAACCCTGAAGGAGTTCGATCAGATAATAGGGCTCGAGAAGCTCAAGGTGATTCACGTGAACGACTCGAAGGGCGACTTGGGGAGCGGGATAGATCGGCACGAGCACCTCGGTATGGGGAGGATCGGCGAGAGGGGGTTCTTCGAGCTCTTCCATCACCCGTTGATCAGGCACCTTCCACTTATACTTGAGACGCCGGTGGATTCGCGGGGAAACTTTGCCACTAACATGGCCAAGCTGAAGGAGCTATACCTGAAGGAGAGGCTCTGAAAAGCCATGAATGCGTTCAAGAAGATCTTGGGCTGGATTAGAAGGAAGATCTTCTCGACGATCTTCCTGAAGTTCGGGATTGTCGGGGCCAGCGGCGTGGTCGTCAATTACGCGGTCTCGTATGCGTGCTATGCCGCCGGATTGAGCGATATCCTCGCGCTCGCCATAGGCGTTGAGGCGGCCATAATCAGCAACTTCATCTGGAACGATCTCTGGACATTCAAGCACAGGAGAACCTTGAAGCTCCATCTAAGAATACTCTTTTTCCACGCGTCGAGGTTATTGGGGTTCTTCGCGACGCTGGCCTCGCATTATCTCTTCGCGTACCTCCTCGGCATAATGGTCGAGATATCATACATACTGGCGATAGGCGTCGGGACTCTGACGAACTTCCTCACGAGCGATCTCTTCGTCTGGCCTGAGCGGAGGCTTGAAGTCCGAGAAGCTGGCTCATAACGCCGAGCTTATCCAATGCCAGTAATATGAGGTAGCTGGCGATCGAGCCCGGGATCGAGCTTATGGCCCAGCCCGACCAGAATATCGGGAGGAACTGGTAGAAACCATACTGACCTATCGCGGCGGCAAGCCGCTGATCCCCTATTAACGGCGCTATTACCGCCAGGGATAATGTTCCGCCTATGAGCACTGTTCCAATCGGCTCAGCGAGGGCGGCGAGATATCTCACTGAGCGCTTCCGAGCTCTGCGCGTTATGAGGTATGCGAGCCCAACGATAATTCCTCCGGGAACTCCTCCGGGGAACGCGTATATCGTTCCGAGCCCGAGAGCGTTTCGTATGACTCCTATTAGTGCGGCAGCGGCAGCCGCCCACCATGGCCCAAGCAGCACTCCGGCAAGAGCATTTATCATGTGCTGGCCCGGATAAGCCTTCGTGGTGAAGAAGGGGAACCAGAGCAGTGGCGCTATTATTATGCCGAGCGCCGTGAGCATCATGAAGAGCGAGATCTTCTTGGTGGATGAAGCGCCCACGACAAGCTCTCCGGGCGATCTCCATCAAAACACAGTTATAAATATTATCTTCATCCAAGTCCCTGGATGAGAGACTATGAACTTTGAGAAGCTCCTCGATAGGCGGGTTCTAATATGCGGCGAGGTCGGCGCCGGTAAGACGAGGCTTCTGGCGAGCTTCCTCAAGTTCTTGGTGAATAGGGAGCTTGGGGGCGATGTCACGGTAATAGATCTCGCGCCGGGCTACAGCGACATCGGCAGGCCCGTGGAATCATATTATCCCGAGGTCAAGATGCTGAGATACATGAGGCCGGGAAGGATTTATCCTCCGAGACTTCTCGGCAGGAGCCGTGAGGAGGTTCTCAGATACGCGGAGATAAATCTGCTCGAGGCGAGGAAGCTTCTCGAGGATTATGTCCGAGCGCCCTCGAGAATCCTCCTGATCAACGACTTGACGATCTATCTTCATGCGGGCGATCCAGATGACATATTGCGCCTGCTCGATCTCTGCGAGACCTTCGCGGCCACGGCTTATGAGGGCGAGGCGCTCGAGGATGATAAGGGCTCCGGGATAACCATGCGCGAGAGAAGAGGCCTCTCGAGAATCAAGGAGCATATGAACATCATCGTGAATCTCTAAAGCTTATAGCCTCGGCTCATGGCACTTGTCTCGATGATACCGCGAGCACTGACTATCGCGGGCTCGGACTCGGGCGGCGGCGCGGGGATCCAGGCCGATCTCAAGACATTCGCAGCCCTCGGGGTTCACGGGATGAGCGCGATAACCTCGATAACCGCGCAGAACACCATGGAGGTCACAATGATATATGATCTGCCCGTGGAGCTCATCAGGGAGCAGATAAGGGTCGTGGTCAGAGATATCGGCGTCGACGCCGTGAAGACCGGGATGCTGCACACATCTGAGATAATTGAGGCGGTCGCATCGGAGCTGAGGCGGATAAGCGCGCCAATCGTCGTCGATCCCGTGATGATAGCTAAAAGCGGCGCCCGGCTCTTGGAGGAGAGCGCGGTCAAGGCCTTGATAGAGGAGCTGTTGCCACGCGCATATGTCGTCACGCCGAACGCGCTTGAGGCCGAGGCATTATCCGGCATCAGGATTAGGGATTTGGAGTCCCAGAAGAGGGCTGCCAAGACGATCTCGGAGCTCGGCGCGAGAGGTGTCGTGGTTAAGGGAGGCCATGTGGAAGACGCGAGAGCTGTTGACGTCCTTTATTTCGATGGAGAATTCAGGGTCTATGAGGCCGAGAGGATCGAGGCGCGGACGACTCACGGCACAGGCTGCACGTTCGCCTCAGCGATCGCCGCGGAGCTCGCCAAGAAGAAGAGCATATTTGAGGCTGTCGAGCGCGCGAAGATATTCGTCACCGATGCGATCAGATATGGCTTTCAGGTTGGGGGAGGGAGCGGGCCCGTAAACCCTGTTGGAAGGCTTCTGAGGGATGCTGAGAGGTTCAGGGTATTGGAGGTTATGAGGAGGGCTGTTGGGAGGATTGAGCGGAGCGAGATCATCGCAAAGGCCATTCCCGAGTGCCAGATGAATCTATGCATGGCTATACCGGGCGCGAGGAGCCTCGACGAGGTGGCCGGAGTCCCCGGGAGAATCGTGAAGCACCCCGATGGCCCGAGAGCATCGGATCATCCATGGTTCTCGGCTTCATGGCATGTGGCGAGAGCGGTTCTGAAGGCGCTGGAGCACGACCCAGAGATAAGAGCCGCGATGAACATAAGATATGATCCGAGGTTTATCGAGGCGGCGAGTAGGCTGGGCTGGATCATCGGATTCTATGATAGGAGGCTGGAGCCTGAGGAGGTTAAGAGGGCTGAGGGCGGCACGATACCATGGGGCATCGGAGAGGCGATCAAGAGCGCTGGCGGAAAAGTTCCGGACCTCGTTTATCATGAGGGCGACTGGGGCAAGGAGCCCATGATAACGATCTTCGGCAAAGACGCGATCGAGGTCGTGGAGAAGGCCGAGAAGCTTCTGAGGAAGGCGCTCGGGGAAGGAGAAGAATAGGCCTTGAGCAGCTTCACGAGGGTTTCCAGGAGCGCGGCCAAGATAGCGAGGAGTAGGGCCGAGGAGCTCAGGAGAAGGCTCATAGCGCTCGGCGCGCTGGACAATTCGCTGAAGCCATTCGAGGAGGATGGATTCGTCTTTTTCCCGCTGAAGGAGCTAGAGGGGGTTCGCGGCATAGTGGAGGAACTCGGCGGAGAGCTCACCCGGGCGATATTCGAGGTGAGAGAGAGAAAGCCCAGGACCCTGAGAGAGGCCTTGAGCGGGAGGCTTCCAGGCCATCTCCTCGACAAGCTCCCCTCATCATACGATATCATCGGAAATCTGATACTTGTTGATTTATGTGAGGAGCTCAGGGATTATGCTCGCGAGATTGGCGAGGCTCTACTGAGAATTCACCCAAGGGCTAAAGTAGTCCTGGCTAAGGGCGAGACTACTGGAGACTACAGGATCAGGCACGTTGAGGTCATCGCGGGATCAGGCGATACCGAGACAATCCATAGAGAACATGGATGCGTTTACAAGCTCGATCTGAGGAAGGCGTTCTTCAGCCCGAGGCTATCCGGTGAGCGGCTCAGGGTGGCTCGGCAGGTCTTGCCGGGCGAGAGCGTGCTCGACATGTTCGCGGGCGTAGGCCCATTCTCGATACTCATAGCGAGGATCCAGCCATCCGCGAGGGTCGTCGCGATCGAGATCAACCCGGATGCTTACAGATATCTCCTCGATAACCTGAAGCTGAATAATGTCGAGGATCGTGTGACGCCGATGCTCGGCGATGCTAGGAAGATCTTGGAGAATGTTCGCGAGGAGTTTGACCGCATCATAATGGATCTGCCATATCGTTCTCTCGAGTTTCTTGATGTCGGGCTTAGAGCATGCAGGCGCGGCGGAATCATACACCTCTACGCGGTCTCCGGGTCGCTCGAGGATCTCTCGAGGCTCGTGGAGAATAGGGCTGCGGAGCTAGGCCACATGGTGGAAGTTGAGGCTGGTAGGGAGGTTATGGAGGTCGCTCCGAGAAGGAGCATCTTCGCCCTAGATCTCAGAAAAGCATCCTAACCTTTATACGGCTTCAAGAGCAGACTCTCTCCCGGAGGACTGGGATGGGGGTTAAGATAAGGGAGATAATCCCGGATAACGCGGTCGAGACCATCAGCCTCGAGTCCCTGGGAGGGAAGGCGATAGCACTCGACGCATATAACGCGCTCTACCAGTTCATCACGATTATCAGGGGGCAGGATGGGAGGCCGCTAATGGATAGGCATGGGAGAATCACGAGCCATTTGAGCGGATTGTTCTTCAGGACGATAAATCTTCTGAAGCTGGGGATAAAGCCCATCTTCGTATATGATGGGAGGCCTCCGGAGCTGAAGAAAGCGACTGTTGAGGAGAGGAGTGAGCGGAGGCAGGAGGCTCAAAGGCTCTACGAGCAGGCTCTCGCCGAGGGCAGGATCGAGGAGGCCCAGAAATACGCGAAGCAAGCCGCGACCCTCAACGAGTTCATAGTCGAGAGCTCGAAAAAGCTCTTGAGCCTGATGGGCATACCCGTCGTGCAGGCTCCAAGCGAGGGTGAAGCCCAGGCGGCATACATCGCGATGAGGGGAGATGCTTATGCCTCGGGCTCGCAGGACTTCGACTCGCTCCTCTTCGGCTCTCCAAGGCTCGTCAGAAACCTCTCGATCGTCGGGCGGAGAAAGCTTCCCGGCAGGAAGGAATACGTGGAAGTCGAGCCGGAGCTTGTGCACCTAGACAAGCTGCTTCAGGGGCTTGAGATAACCAGGGAGCAGCTGATAGACGTCGCGATACTCGTCGGGACGGATTACTGCGATGGTGTTAAGGGTGTCGGGCCCAAGACCGCGCTAAAGCTCATCAAGACGCATGGCTCCGCCGAAAAGGCCTTAAGAGCTCTTGGAAAGACCCTGGAGATCGAGCCGGCCGAGATCAGGCGCATCTTCCTGAGCCCGGAAGTCGCGGAGGATTACAGAATCGAGTGGAGGGAGATTGATCATGAGGGGGTTAAGAGGATGCTCTGCGATGAGCATGATTTCTCGGAGGAGAGGGTTGAGAAGGCCTTGAAGGAGCTGGAGGAGTCGATGAGGAGGACGCGGGGGGTTACGAGCCTCGACCAGTGGTTTTAGCTCTTATCAGCGCTCCTGAGCCTTACGAGAAGCTCGACGACGCGCCTCTCCTCGTCGAGGCTGAAAACCCTAACCTTATCCCTTATCTCGAGCTTCATCAACATGTTTCTCAGCTCTGGTAGGCTTACATCGAAGCCCCTCTTTCTAAGCTCATCCAGCAGGTTCAGCTCCATCGCCTTTCCACCGAGCTTCTCCAAAACCTCTATTATCCTCGAGTAGATCTCGCTTCCGGGCCTGGTGAGCTTCCTGCCGTGCTCTCTTCCGGACATGCTCTCATCAGCCTATCATCGTCAGCTGCTCCTTCCTGTATCTAATCATCTCGCTCATCCTCTCATACTCTTTCAGGAGCTGCGGTGTTATGCTGGGCTTAATCACCTCTAGGGCCTGCTCGAAGTCCTGCCTCGTAACGTATTCTGCATCAAGGCTTCTTCTCAGCGCGTTCATCGCGGCCTCCCTGCAGAGGGCTGCCAAGTCTGCGCCGCTATACATCTCGGTCCTCATCGCCAGATCCCTGAGCGAGACATCCGGGGCGAGAGGCATCCTCCTCGTGTATATCTTGAGGATCTGGTACCTCGACTTCTCTTCTGGGGGAGGCACGTAGATCAGCTTATCGAATCTCCCGGGTCTCAGTATTGCTGGGTCTAGAAGGTCCGGCCTATTCGTCGCGCCTATGACTATCACGTCCGTCAGCTCTTCGATCCCATCCATCTCCGCGAGTATCTGGCTCGTCACCCTGCTTGAGACGCCCGATGAATCCTCCACAAGATCCTTCCTCATCACGACGGACTCTATCTCGTCGAAGAATATTATGCATGGGGCGGCCTGCCTAGCCTTCCTAAATATCTCTCTGACGGCTTTCTCCGATTCTCCTACCCACTTGTTGAAGATCTCGGGGCCCTTGACAGAGATGAAGTTCGCCTCGGCCTCCGTCGCGACGGCCCTCGCGAGCATCGTCTTGCCGCATCCCGGCGGACCATAGAGCAGAATTCCTTTCGGCGGCTTTATGCCCATCCTCTCGAACTTCTCCGGGTATTTGAGCGGCCACTCGATCGCCTCCACGAGCTGGCGCTTAACATCCTCGAGCCCGCCGATATCCTCCCAGCGGACATTCGGGATCTCGATCTCTATCTCCCTGAGCGCAGTCGGCGTTATCTCCTTGAACGCGTCCATGAAATCCTTCATCGTCACCACGAGCTTATCCAGTATCTCCGGCGGTATCCGCTCCTCGGAGAAGTCTATGCTGGGCAGAATCCTCCTGATGGCCTTCATCGCGGCCTCCCTGCACAGCGCCGCGAGATCAGCTCCGGTGTAGCCTTTGGTCATCTCGGCGAGCTTATCGAGATCAACGTCCTCAGCGAGCGGCATGCCTCGAGTATGGATCTGGAGAATCTCCCTCCTCGCATTCCTGTCAGGTATCCCTATCTCGATCTCGCGGTCAAATCTTCCAGGCCTCCTGAGAGCCGGGTCGAGGGCGTTGGGCCTATTCGTGGCACCTATGACTATGACCTGGCCCCTGCTCTCGAGGCCGTCCATCAAGGCGAGGAGCTGGGCTACAACCCTCTTTTCAACCTCTCCCGTGACCTCGCTCCTCTTGGGCGCGATCGCGTCAATCTCGTCTATGAATATTATGGATGGCGCGCTCTCCTCAGCCTTCCTGAATATCTCCCTCAACCTCGCCTCGCTCTCACCATAATACTTGTTCATGATCTCCGGGCCGTTCACGAGGATGAAGTTCGCCTCGGCCTCCGTCGCTACCGCCTTTGCGAGGAGGGTTTTTCCGCATCCAGGCGGACCATAGAGGAGAACGCCCTTCGGCGGCTCTATCCCGAGCTTCTGGAAGAGCTCCGGGTAGCGGAGCGGGAGCTCTATCATCTCCCTTATCCTCTGTATCTGCTCATGCAGCCCGCCTATGTCCTCGTAGGTCACAGTCGTCTTCAAAACCTTCTCCTGCATCGCCTTCGAGTGTATTATGAGCCTGGTTCTCGGCGTTATCTTGACGATGCCCTGGGGCTTGGTCTGGAGAACTGCGAAAGTGAATAGGTTCCCAAAGAACATCACGGGGATTACGTTCTTCTGAACGATCGGGTACTCTATCAGCCTGCTCTTAACGAGCCTCGTGAAGTTCTCATCCGGCTTTATCGAGGAATTTACGGGGGCGAGGACGACGAGCTGTGCCTCGGCAACCTTTGCCTCGCGTATCGTCACCCACTCATTCAATGATACCCCAGCGTTATTCCTGATATAGCCGTCTATTCTAATCGCGTCCTTCTCATCTTCCATGTAGCCGAGCCATAGGGTGGCGGCTGTAACCTTTCTACCGACGATCTCGACGATGTCTCCTGTCTGAAATCCCGCCGCTGCTCCAACTTCCCGGTCGATCCTCGCTATCCCATATCCTACATCTCTTTGACGCGCCTCGACAACTCTTAAGCGCAGCTCGCGTGGACTCATCTATTCCGCATTATCCATAGATGCTCAGCCACTATTTAAGTCACAAACGCCATGATCGAGCAGCTATATTCTCGTCGAGGCCACGATATTTACTTCCTGGATGCCTTCCACCTGGCTTAGAGCTTTCTCGAGAATCTCGGATGAGCCCTCTCTCTCGGGTAGCACGAACATCGCTCTTAGCAGCTTGAGGCCGAAGGCCACGGGCTTGACCTCTACATGCTTCAGCTCGAATTCTTGGGGGAGGCCGCTTCTTATCCTCTCAACCAGCTGATCCAAGTCCATGTCCGGGTCCTCCGGCATTATCTCGACTATAATGGCCACCTTAGCCATGCGTGGATCACCTCATGGGCCTGTGAAGCCGCAGGAGGGGCATGTATAGGGCTTCGCGAGCTCCCTGCATAGCCTGCACCTCCAGATGATCACCTTACCGCAGTTTGGGCAGGGAAATTTAACAGCGTATTCATGGGGCTCGATGGGCTTCCTGCACGACGTGCAGAGCGGCAGAACAATTTCTTCACCTCTGCTCATTATGAGGTTGCCCCTCCGCCCTCAATATAAGGGCTCTTCTCGGGGGCATGATCTCTTAGCTGAGCTTCCCGTAAAGGTTAATTTCACGGCCGTGCATATGGCTGAGGGCTTGCTGTGAGCTTTCCCGAGATCCTGAAGCTACCCGAGAAGCTCGAGGTTAAGGATGTCGTGGTCAAGCCCGCGGAGTCCGCGCTCTTGATAATCGATGTTCAGAACGACTTCGCGAGCCCATCTGGAAGGCTCTATGCTCGAGGCGCCGAGAAGATTATCCAGCCTATCAAGAGCATTCTATTATCCGCGAGAAGAGCCGGCGCGACCGTGATCTATACTCAAGACTGGCATATTAGGGATGATCCGGAGTTCAAGATCTGGGGAGAGCACGCTGTTGAGGGAACGTGGGGCGCCGAGATAGTTGATGAGCTCAAGCCCGCTGAGGGCGAGATAACGATCAGGAAGCCGAGCTATGATGCCTTCTACTCGACTCCTCTCGACCACATTCTCAGATCTAAGAATATCGAGACTCTCATTCTGACGGGGTTGCTGGGAAACGTGTGCGTTTTATGTACGGCTATCGGCGCCGCGATGAGGGGCTATAAGCTCGTAGTCCCCGTTGATGCGGTGTTCACGATCCACGAGTTCGATCACATCTCATCTTTAAGATTTATGAGCGCGATTCTTAAGGCGGAGCTGACATCATCTGATAAGCTCAAGTTCGGGGTGTAGCGCATGGGTAGGAAGCTCTATGTGGCCTCCGAGGAGGAGATTCTGGCGGGCAAGGTTACCGACGTCTATTTCGCGAGGACGAGGGAGGTTTTGGAGAAATCGGGTAAAGCGGATGTCAGGGCTTATGCGGAGATCCACGCATACGGCTTTCCGAGGGGCTATGATTGGGCGATAGCTGCGGGCATAAGCGAGGCCGCGACGCTTCTCGAGGGGAGAAACGTTGACGTTTACGCCGTCGAGGAGGGCGAGTTTTTCAGAGTCTATGAGCCCATAATGGCGATAGATGGCAGATACGTCGAGTACGGAGTATATGAGTCGAGCCTGCTGGGCATACTCAGGCATGCTACGAGCATAGCGACCAAGTCAGCGAGGCTGAAGATCGCCGCTAATGGCAAGACCCTGATCTTCTTCGGAATAAGATCCATTCACCCGGCAATAGCTCCCATGGCGGATGTCTATGCGCTGATAGGCGGATGCGACGCCGTCTCGAATATCCTGGGAGCGGAGCTCGCGGGCGTTAAGCCGGTCGGCACGATGCCCCATGCCCTCATACTGGTATTCGGTAACCAGCCCGATGCTTGGAGGGCCTTCGACAAGGTGATGCCGCCGGATGTGCCCAGAATAGCGTTGTGCGATACGCTCTCGGATGAGCGCTTCGAGGCCCTAATGGCCGCTGAGGCTCTCGGCGAAAAGCTCTACGGTGTCAGATTCGATACCCCGGGCTCCAGGAGGGGCAGCATGAGAAAGATCGTGGAGGAGGCGAGGTGGGCTCTCGACATAGCGGGCTATAAGCACGTGAAGATCTTCGTGAGCGGTGGGCTGGATGAGGAGCAGGTTCGGGAGCTCGCCGACATCGCAGACGGCTTCGGAGTCGGAACCTCGATAGCATTCCCACCATCAATAGACCTAGCCCTGGACCTGGTCGAGGTAGATGGGAGGCCTTTCTCTAAGAGGGGGAAGCTTCCGGGCAGAAAGCAGGTTTACAGGTGCGGAAAGCTTCATGACACTATAACGCCATTCAACGCTGTGCTCGAGAGATGCCCCGCATGCGGCGAGAAGGTCGAGCCCCTACTCAAGCCTCTGATAAAGAATGGTGAGATCGTCAGGGAGAAGGCGAAGCCCGTCGAGATCCGCGATAAGGTCTTGAAGAGGCTTGAGCAGCTCTCGGGGGCCAAGGAGTTCAGCAGGGAGCCGCTGCTCCGCGTTCCATGATGGTTTGGTTTATTTAATGCCGGCTGGAGGACATTTTCCGATGCGGAAGATCGTGGTCTGCATTAGCGGGTTCGCGGGATCCGGGAAGAGCACTCTCGGGAGAAAGCTCGCAGAGGCGCTGGGGCTCAGCTACATATCCGGCGGAGATGGATTGAAGCTCCTAGCGATAAAGAGGGGATATAGGCCGGGCGGAGTGGAGTGGTGGGAGACGGGTGATGGGCTGAGGTTTCTGGAGGAGAGGATGAGGAACCCGGACTTCGACAGGGAGGTCGATCAGCAGCTCATAGAGCTCGCTGAGAAGGGCAATGTTGTCATCGATAGCTGGGTTTTACCATGGCTATACAAGGGCGGCTTCAACATATGGCTCAAGGCGAATCTCGAGGTCAGGGCTAGGAGGGTATCAAGGCGCAGCGGGGTATCATTTGAAGAAGCGTTAAGGATTCTCGAGAAGAGGGATAGAGAGAGCTCCGAGCTTTATCAGAGGATTTATGGCATAGCGCTTGGAAGAGATTTTGAGCCGTTTCACTTGATCCTCGACACGAGCGACTTGGATGAGGAGTCCGTTTTCAGGATAGCGCTCACAGCGGTTAAGGAGTTTTTCAGGCTCGAGTAATAGCCTCCCACTCCCTCGCGACCTGCGCCCTGATCAGCTCCTCCAAGCAGTTCTGGCATAGGACTCCGCCGTAATACCTCTCGACGGTCCTCTCGCTATGAGCGAGCTTAAAGTCCTTCTCCCTCGGTATGCCGTGGATTATGCCGCCGCATCTAGCGCAGTGATGATGGCTCCTTTTCTCCTCGACGTAATGGATCACAACCCTGCCGCCCGGAGTCCTCACATACTTTCTCTTCCTGCTCCTAGTTCTGAGGTATCTTCGGGGCAAGCCGCCTCCCTCCGACTTGAAGGGCGCTTTTCAGGATAAGCGAGCACTAAATAAACCTCATCCCTCCGATGAGGCGCTGGACTCCGCGAGCTCGAGTATCTCAAGAGCCCTCTTTTTCATATTCTTATCCACTTTCACGTAAACGCTTCCAGCTCCCGGCTGGCCATAGATTATGGCTGAGCCCTCGGGCGCGGAGATTATGGCCGCTAGGGTGAGGAGGTCTTCCTCGCCCCTCACGAGAAGAACGACGTCTCTGATGCCGGGTCTCGCTAGAAGCTCGTGAAGCCTTGAAGCAGCTTCCGGGCTTATGGTCCCGGGCTCATTCACGCACTCGATCATCCTCAACCCGGTTGCATCGAACACCGCGGACGGCCTTCTCTCGATCTTCCCATCAACGACGTATATGTTCACGCGCGCCGCGTGCTCCCTCAACTTCGCTGAGGTATAGTCTCCAACCGCGATGACGAGCGGCGGATTATCCGCCTCGATCAGCCGCTTAACCTCCTCTATCACCTGATCCGGGTCTCCGGATATGAGCTTGCCCGCCGGCTCCTTGAGAAGCTTCTTGACGCTCTCTGGGAAGATCAGCTTATGCTTTGGAGGCCACTTAGGCGACTCGGATCGCATAGGCCCCCTTCTTCCTTATCCCGAGCTCGCGTGCTATCTCGGACCTCTCCTCATCCAGGATTATTATCATCCCGGAGAATGCTTGCGTGAGATTCGTTGAGCCGCAGTTCTCGCATCTATCTCTTGAGGCCGTTATGTGCCTGCAGTCCCTGCATGCTCTAAGCGCCGCGGGCAACTACTCCTCACCCGCCACTGCTTTCGCCTTCTTCGGCTCGGGCGCGAGCTTCTCCAAGCTCTTCCTAATCCAATCCAGCTTCCCGAGATATGGCTGCCTCGTCGTTACCCCGATCTTGCCCGTAGTTCCATGCGTTAATGATACGGCGACGACCCTGAATCTTACATCATCTCCTACCTCGAGCTTATTCCCGCTCTTCTTGCCCATGAGAACTGAATGCCTCTCATCATATGTTATGTAGTCATCCATTATCTGTGAAATGTGTAGGAGCGCGTCGAGCGGGCCGACCCTGATGAATGCGCCGAACTCGGTGATCTCGACAACCTCTCCTTCGCCGACCTCCTGTATCCTCGGGTGGAAGCAGAGAAGCTTCGCCCTAGCCCTGTGATATGTCGCGCCATCTCTGGGGAGAAGCACTCCGATCGGGTCGGCATCAACATCCACGACCATGACGACGTATCCGAGATCCTCTAGGATCTTTCCCTCATAAGCCTCCTTAACCCTCTCCAGTACCACCTTCTTAAGCGGTCTGCCGAAATCCCTCGGAGGAACCGCGACAACATCCTCTATCTCCACGAGGTAGAACATTTTCCTAACCCTTCAAAAACTAGCGAAATTTAGATATTTGCTCTGGATTTAAGGATTGCTCTTCAGCCTAGAGCCTAACCCCCTCGAAAACTATCCTCATATCCGATCCGATGCTCATCACCGGTATTCCCAGGGATCTAGCCCTTCTTATCAAGCTTAGATCCACCGTGGCTATGGCGGCCTTGAGCCTCGCGGCCTCCTGGAGGAGCCTCATATCCGCCGGCACGTCTCCCCCTCCCCGGATGAGACTCATCCCGCCGGCTATTTTGAGCGCGAGCGCCGCGAGCCGCCCCCTCCTACCAC
>Ga0209080_1000185_pt1 | contig 48774 bp, 49 predicted proteins | sample JNZ110809AmetaG_FD_184123 | JGI IMG/M metagenome (GOLD analysis project Ga0209080, IMG submission 184123) | Hot spring microbial communities from Jinze hot spring, China to study Microbial Dark Matter (Phase II) - JNZ 110809A (SPAdes) (version 3) ...
TTTCGGTGCAACCTCAAGCCTCCTATCTATTGTGCCAATCAACTTTATTGCGTAATTCGCCTTCTTAGCTAGGCTTATCGCCTCCTGAGTTATGCCACGTATCCCAACCCTCTCAACATCCTCAAGCTTGGCATCGCGGCCCATGAGGGCATTTGCGAGAATAACAATCTTGCATGCGGCATCTATTCCATCAACATCGTAGGATGGGTCCCTCTCTGCAATGCCCTTCTCCTGAGCCTCCTTAAGGGCTATGTCGAAGCTAATCTCCTCAAAGAACATTCTGGAGAGAATATAGTTTGTCGTTCCATTTAGAATTCCCGAGAGTCTAATTATCCTATCGCCCTGCAGGCACTCCCTAACAAGAGAGAATACCGGAATAGCCCCTGCAACAGCACCCTCATATAGGAGTTCGCAGTCGTTCTTCTCCGCTAGGCTTGTCAGCTCCCTAAATGCCAGCACAAGCGGACCCTTATTCGGTGTGACAACATGTATCCCCCTACTTAATGCAAGCCTTATATGTGTTAAGCCCGGCTCCCCATTAATAATATTCGTTGGGGTTGCCTCGACGATAATATCGCATAAATCCCTGCCGATGAGGTCCGCGGCCGCTCCACCAACCCTATAGCCTTCATGCTCGGAAAGCCTATTGAGGCTGCTGAGCCTCTCAATGCTTAAGCCCCCCTCATCATATAGGTAGCCTTTGCTGTTAGCAGCTCCTACAACCCTAAAATCCCCATCAAATCTTCTTATGAGGCTTATTTTGTCCCTTAAAGCCTTAATGAGCTCCTTTCCGAGGAAGCCGAATCCTATCAGCAGGAGCCTCATCTATTATCCGCCCTCCCCTAAAGTCAATTAGCTCCCTCATGGATAGATGGGCGAAATCAATAGAGCGTTATGCTCCTTGGCCAGCTCCTTAAGCTCATCTATGAGCTCATCGGCGTTTTCTGCTGGAACCTCGACATCGAGTTTAACTGAGACCTCGCCAAGCCTAGGGGTTGAGACCTCTAAACCTATCACACCCATATCCCTAATCCTAGACTCAACCACTCTCCTTAAATCAACATTACCAATTAATATGAATGTTAACCTAATCTTCTCGACAACCTCCTCAGACCTTATTATCGCTATGCCGAGGCTTTTAAGCTCGTTTATTGCGTTCCTAAAGTTTTGGCGTGAGGGGAAATCAACAACTAGGCTTACTGGGACGTATCCCTCAACAGGCCTATCCCTCTCATGTATAATTGATATTATGTTTCCACCATTCTTCGCTATAGGCTCGAGAGCCCTAAGGAGCTGACCCGGCTTATCAGCGAGCGCGAGGGTCATATCAAACTTCAAATTTAATTGTCGCCTCCTCTAGGCTTGGATTTCTGAAGGTTCCGCCCTTATCGGCTGACTGAACGAGATACCAGTATCTCCTCAAGTATCCCTTAAAAATCTTTGGGGGCCTAGGCTTCCATATGGATAAGCGCTTTCTAATCTCCTCATCGCTTAACTCAACATCCAATCTCCTAGCCGGTATATCAATGCTTATTATATCGCCATCCTTTAACGCCGCTATTGGGCCACTCTCAGCAGCCTCAGGCGAAACATGTCCAATACACGGGCCCCTGGTTGCTCCGGAGAATCTCCCATCAGTTATTAAGGCCACAGACTCGCTTAACCCCATTCCAGCCACAGCCGCTGTTGGCGATAGCATCTCACGCATTCCCGGACCACCCTTAGGCCCCTCATAACGTATAACGATAACGTCGCCGGAGTTGATTTCACGATTTAAAATCGCCCTCATGGCGTCCTCCTCAGAATCAAAAACCCTAGCCGGACCTTTATGAACGAGCATCCGATGAGATATAGCCGTTACCTTAGTTACCGCACCATTCGGCGCCAGATTCCCAAATAGAACAGCTATGCCACCCTCACTATGCACCGGCTTATCAAGCGGCCTAATAACCTCTGAATCGTACACCACCGCATCCCTTATATTCTCGCCAACAGTTTTCCCGGTTACCGTTAGTGCGTCTAGATGCAGTTTATCGCGTAAGACGCTCATGACTGCCGGTATTCCGCCGGCAGCATCGAGCTCCTCAAGGTCATGAGGCCCGCTCGGCCTCATGTCACATATATGGGGAACTTTTCTGGCAGTCTCGTCGAAGATTTTAAGCGGTAGGTCTATGCCAGCCTCCTCAGCTATGGCTTTAATGTGTAAGACGGCGTTCGTTGAGCCGCCTAGCGCCATATCAACCGCTATAGCGTTCTCGAAGGCCCTGCGGGTTAGAATATCCGAGGGCTTAAGATTCTCCTTAACCATCTCAACTATCCGCTCCCCACTCCTCTTGGCTATACGGAGCTTCTTTGATGAGACCGCTAGGGCTGTCGCGCATCCCGGAAGCGATAAGCCGAGCGCTTCGGCTACACAGGCCATAGTATTAGCCGTATACATGCCATTACATGAGCCGCAGCCCGGAAAGGCATAGTCCTCAAGCGCCCTCAGCTCCTCTAGGCTTATCTTTCCAGCCGAGTATTCGCCTATAGCCTCAAAGATCGCAGTTACATCGACGCGCCTACGCCCATACCTGCCAGAAAGCATGGGCCCGCCAGTCACAACTATCGCGGGAATATTAAGCCTGGCAGCAGCCATAATCATTCCGGGAGTTATTTTATCGCAGTTCGTCAATAGGACTAGGCCATCGAAGCGGTATGCCTCGGCCATAACCTCAACCGAGTCGGCGATAAGCTCCCTTGATGGCAGTGAGTAATGCATTCCCTCATGCCCCATGGCCAGCCCATCACATATGGCAATCGTGTTAAACTCGAAGGGGACCCCGCCAGCAGCCCTAACACCAGCCTTAACATACTCAACAATCTTATCAAGATGCATATGCCCCGGAACAAGCTCCGTAAAGCTATTCGCTATGCCAATGAATGGCTTGCTGAAATCCTCGTCCGTAACGCCCAAACACTTCCAGATGGCACGGTGCGGAGCCCTCTCAACACCAAACTTAATAACGTCACTCCTCAAACTCCAGGCCTCACGGGTAACGCTATTAAATTTAAACTTATAGTGGTTTTCTAATAAATAAAAACCTTATTTTTATTTTGGGTTTTCCATTCTGATGTAGATTTCGCGGCCCTCACCATAGTCTTTTATGAGCCTATAATTGGATTTCACGTAATTCACAAAGTCACTTAACCTTCTAAGTCTCCCAGTCCATAAGATAACCATTTTCACCCGGTATTGCTCAGCGTACCTGATTACAGAATTGGAATCTAAATAGCCACTACTTATCCTCATATGTGATGTGTCAACAAGGTCTGGTGGCACATCTCTCTCTGCAAAGAATGCCAAAATCTGCTCATCCAATATGACATAATCTGAGACATCAGTATAGTTTCTGATAATCTCAACAGCGTCGCGAAAGACGGGGTTATCACCCTGAGATATTAAACCCAAGGCATATCTGATTACGTTCACGGCAGATACGCAGTAATTTAGCAGGAGAGCCACGCCTATGATTAAAGTGAAAACCCTTATTAGAACCGCTCTGGCCTTCACTCTCGTAAGGATTGCTCTTTTACACCTAATTATCTTTTGAATGCCCTCTAGTGAGGATGCGAGCGCTACACCCCCCATTATCGCTAGTGGCGGAATAAGCACGACTGCTTGATGGAGAAAGAAGGCCCTATAAAGTATGAGGAATAGGAATAGGGCTGCCGTGAACATTATGATGAAGATGCCATCGAGTTTACGCTTAATAGCACAGAAGTATACACCTACGATGGCAGACGCCAGCAAACCAGTATCCATAAGCAAAATGGACTTTATGCTCTCCCACCTATCATTTATAGTGCCAGTTGCAGGCTTAACAAGGTGGAAGAGAATCATTTGCTCCATCATTTTATTCAAATCGAAGAATGGCGGTATAGTTAGGGGCAGCAATAAACCTAATATGAGGTATGTAAGCCCCCTAAAATTCCTCTTCACCAAAAGAATGGGAACCATTAATAATGCTGCTAAACCAATATTGAGCTTCATCATGGCGCCTAAGCATACAAGTAAGCCGCTCACTAAAAGATATCTATTGTTCTTATTCCTTAATCCTATTAGGAAGAGCCATATGCCAATAAGACAGAAACCTATTGAGGGAATCTCAGACTGGACAGACCGGCTCTGGCGGAGAAAATATGGAGATATCGAGAGCATTAGTGAGGATGCGAATCCAGCCTTATAGCCTCCGATATCCCTGGCGATTAAATAGGCACCAATTATTCCAATAATGGATGTGAAGACAATGAAGAGTCTGGCATAAGCTATGCTCATCCCAAACATCTTTAGAAAAGCAGCTAGGAAGAGTATAAAGTGAGGCGGTTGGCTGCTGAAGACTTGGGTGAAAGGTAGATTTCCACCTAGAATCATGCGGGCGCTCATAGAATAAACCCCTTCATCATAGTCGTAACTAAACATGCCACCAAGATTAGTGACCCTAAAATAAAGCGCAACACAAAGAGTTGCCACGAAAAGCATCACTTCCAAGAGGCTGACTCGATGGAACATTAGCCTCATAACCTTTCAACCCTCTGGGTATTTCAGCATTACTGTAGATTCAAATAAATCCAATAATAGTGAACATATAATTTTTAGCATACGATGGAGATATCTCATTAATATGGTTTTTAGAACCGAAAATCTTTTATATTAATTGCCTATATCTGTTTGGTTTTGAGGTTGTTGTAAATGGGGTATTGCTTTATCTAATCGCCAAAATAACTTCGCTAATAAAATAAGGATTTTTGATACAACCCTGCGTGATGGTGAGCAAACTCCGGGAATATCATTAACGCCTGAAAAGAAAGTTTTGATTGCAAAGAGACTTGATGAGCTTGGAGTGGACATTATTGAGGCTGGCTTCGCAGCGGCTTCTGAAGGCGAGATGGAGGCCATCAGGCTCATAGCTAAGGAGAATCTTAGGGCTGAGGTCTGCAGTTTCGCTAGGGGCGTTAGAAGCGATATAGATGCTGCCATAAAATGTGATGTGGACTCAGTCTTCCTAGTTGTACCAGCATCAGATATACATATTGAGCATAAGCTCAGAAAGGCTAGGGAGGAGGTTCTAAGGATTATTGAGGATTGCACAGAGTACGCCAAAGACCACGGCCTAATAGTCGAATTTGGCCCCGAAGATGCAACTAGAAGCGATATGAACTTCCTTAAGGAGACCATTAGAACCGCTTTATCAGCTGGGGCCGATAGAATTACGCCGCCGGATACGGTAGGTGTGTTAACGCCAGAAAGGGCCTACGACTTCTTCTCCGATTTAAAGAGGGCTTTTCCAGACGTCATCTTTGGTGTGCACTGCCATGATGACTTCGGCCTAGCAGTTGCCAATACTCTAGCGGCATTGAGAGCCGGGGTTGAGGAGGCTCACGTGACGGTTAATGGTTTGGGTGAGAGGGCTGGAAATGCCGCTCTTGAGGAGGTCGTCGTAGCCCTAAAGCTCCAGTATGGTGTTGATACGTCTATAAGAACCGAGCTCCTCTATGACACGTCACTTCTTGTCTCTAGGTTAACCGGCATACCAGTCCAGCCAAATAAGGCTATTGTAGGTGAGAATGCCTTTGTCCATGAGTCTGGCATACATACCCACGCAATATTGGCTGAGCCCTCAACATATGAAGCAATACCGCCTGAGATTGTTGGGAGAACTAGGCGGCTTGTTGCTGGCAAGCATGCTGGCTCACATGGTATTAGAGCAGCCCTAATTGAGATGGGCCTAAACCCAACTGAGGAGCAGCTTAAGGAGATTTTCCAGAGGGTTAAGGCTTTAGGCGATAAAGGTAAGAGGGTTACTGACGCAGACTTAAAGGCTATAGCCGAGTCGGTTATGGGCTTACCATCAATCCAACCTATAAAACTTGAGGAGTTAACGGTTGTAACTGGCGACCACGTTACCCCAACAGCGTCAGTTAGACTAAACGTTAATGGGAAGATTCTACTTGAAGCTGCCACAGGGGTTGGACCGGTTGACGCGGCCATGAACGCCATAAGAAAGGCTGTTTCAGCCATAGAGCCCATTAGGCTGGAAGAGTATCATGTGAATGCTATAACTGGTGGAACCGACGCCGTGGTCGAAGTTATGGTTAGGCTTCGTAAAGGCGACCGCGTGGTTACGGCCATGGGTGTGCATGAGGATATCGTTATGGCTAGTGTCGGAGCGATGATAAGCGGGATGAATGTGCTCATGAGCAATAATAGGCGACCTGAAAACGATGCTAAATAAGTCTGGAGCGGATTTGAGACTCAAAAAGCCGCTCCATTATTTTTTAAGCCATTATTTTTTAAGAATAATTAACTAAAGCATTCTCATTATTCCCCTCGCCAATAACCGGGCTATTCTAAGGGGTTCTGGAATTGCACCATGTAACGTGAACTTATTCAGTATTCCCTTAGCATCTTCTAGGCGCATTCCATAAAACCTTACATAAACCTCTTGACCAGTATGGAGTCTCACCACCGTTCTAGGACCGTTCTTGCGGTATACCTCTATGCGCTTCCCGTAATCCTCTGGGAACAGTTCTATAAAATATCTCTCTAATCCCGGCGACTCCTCATACGTTACGCATATCAGTGGAATTGCTGTCTCCTCATACACCCTCTGCAAATCAATCACATTGTACCAGCTTATAACGCAGCCATTAAGCATCAAAACGTTGATGTCATCCCTCTCAAGTGCCTTATACATGTCTATAACCCTTTCGGTTGCGTCCATGCCGCCGACAGTTGCTCTAGAGAATGTGAAGCCATCTATTATCCCATCGCTTCTCAGAACAACTCCGGCCAGAATAGATTTGTCACTTAATCCTTTAACGAAGCTCTCCGATATGCCTAGAGCACGAAAGGCTTTCTTATTTATGTGAAGGCGCAAAATTTACACCCTACTCTACTACGAAGTAGACGCGCTTATTCAATCTACCCTTACTCTCAAACTTCAGAAGCCTTATTTGTCCAACCTCCCTGAGATTTCTAACATGGGTTCCGCCATCAGCCTGCTTATCAACACCAACTATCTCAACGATTCTCAGTTTAGGTATGTCTGGAGGGAATGCCTCAGCCATCTTAATTACGCCCGGAATCTTTAGGGCCTCCTCCCTAGGCAGCTCATACCATATGACCGGAATATCCTTCCTAAGAATCTCATTTGCCTTCTCCACGTAACGCATTATTAGCTCCCTATCTAGGCGCTCTAAGCTGAAGTCGAATCGAACCTTATCCTCCTCAATCTGATTGCCGGTTACCAGCGCACCTGTCTCATTGCATATTAGCGATGCGAAGACATGTGCTGCGGTGTGGCAGCGCATAAACTTATACCGTCTATCCCAATCGATAATACAATGGACTTTATCGCCCACCCTTAAGCCTTCCCTATCAACCTCATGTGAAATTTCATCGCCGAACTTGCCAACATAGACAACATTAAAGACCTCATCGCCACGTATTATTCTGCCAGTATCCCAAAGCTGCCCGCCACCCCTAGGGTAAAAGGCCGTCTGGTCTAGAACAACATATCTGCCATCTGTAACCTTAACGACGGTTGCATCACACTCCTTAAGGTAACTATCCTCCAAATATAGGGCTTTAGTCAAAATTCTCCCACCGAAAATAAATGAGCAGCGAGCATGAATTTATGCTTTATTGATTGCGAACATCCTATATATTATGACTATAGTTTTGCAACTACAATTTTCTGATTCACAACTATTTTAAGTATTGTGGGAAAAGAGCTAAAATTAGATGTTTAATAGATGATGTATAATGTCTAAGAAGAGGTCGAAGCTCGAAATATACTTAGATGTCTTAAGAGTGATTAGAGCTGGTTATAGCAAGCCGACAAACATAATGTATAAAAGCAATCTCTCATGGATAACCCTACGCGATATTCTCGACTCTCTTGTAGAGAGAGGTTTAATTACAATGCTTGAGAAGGATGGAAGAAAACTTTACTTTATTACATCTAAGGGAAAGAGCGTCCTCAACAGTTTGGAGGAAGCATACAGCATACTTTCGATTTAGATTCCTAATCTTCCAGCCCATAGTAAGCGCTTTAAGGGGAGACTTGAGAGAAAATCTTCATTAATGGTTTAGTTGGAGGGAGCGGTTATTAAGCCAGATATTGGAATTTATTACAGCCTCGCGTATTCGATCTTAGGCTCCTCTGGTCCATCTCTCTCCTATCTCTCACGTGATTGGCCAGAGCTAGACGCTTGGAAAACTATTGCAAGAGCTAAGGTTCTTAAGTTGCTGGCTTTTGAGCCGCCAAGTGTTCCGCTGAATGCTACGGTAGATGCGAGCTATGAGGTTGATAATGTGGTGACCGAGGTTATCTCATACGATATGCCCTATGGTCCTAGGGCTAGGTGCTTCTTTCTTTATCCGAAGAATAGAAAGAGCGGAGAAAGGCTACCGGCCGTTATCGCGCTCCACGATCATGGAGGCTTTAAGTATTTTGGAAAGGAGAAGATAACGGCTGTTCCTAATGAGCCTCCCATACTATGCGAGTTCAAGATGAAATATTATGGTGGCAGAAGCTGGGCGACTGAGCTGGCTAAGCGGGGATTCGCAGTCTTGGTTCCAGACGCTTTTCTCTTTGGGAGCAGAAAGATTCCAGTAGAGTCGCTAAATGAGGATTTTCGGAGGAGGTTTAAGGGGCTAGAGCCAGACTCAAGAGAATATATTGTTGAGTATAATCGTTTGGCTGGTGAGCTTGAGCATATAATAGCCAAAACAATATTTGCCGCTGGCTCAACATGGCCTGGCATATTCGCTTATGAAGACCGAAGGAGCGTGGATTATCTTTTAACGAGGCCGGAGGTAGACCCATCCAGGATAGGCTGTGGTGGACTCTCTGGTGGTGGTTTAAGGACCATTTTTCTTGCCGGATTAGACCCTAGAATTAAATGTGCTGTATGTGTTGGCTTTATGAGCACCATACGTGATATGCTCAGAAACCACATAAAATGCCATACCTGGATGCTCTATGTTCCGCATTTATCGCGCTACTTGGATTTACCAGACCTAATATCTCTGCACGCACCAGCACCCCTCATGGTTCAATACAACATAGATGATGAGCTTTACACTCTTGATGGGCAGAGGAGGGCTGATGAGAAGCTAAGGCAAATATACACTAAAATGGGTTTTCCAGAGAATTACTATGGAAAATTCTATCCTGGACCGCACAAATTCGATTTAGCGATGCAGGAAGATGCTTTTAAATGGTTTGAGAGGTGGCTGAAGTAAAAAGCGAGAATAACGATATCCTCCTATCTTCTAAATAGTCTCTCCCTTTCTCCTAGCAGGCTCGTGGGTTGGAGCTTTTCAGTAGACTAGAAAATTCTCATTCCACATTTTTATAAGCCTCTCACATTCACTTTTAACCTCTTGATTTCGGCTTTTCTCCCTCAATTTATTTAGGAATTCTATGCGTTTCTCGAAGGATTTGAGTTCTATTATGCCCTCATGTGGATATTCTCTCTCAAGATATATTTTCATGTAGTATGCCTCTTGGATGAATCTGCCTGCGGCATCTACTGGGTTCTCAACAGCATACTTATTTGCCCAGATGGTTGCCTCGGAAACTTTGAGTTGCGTTAAGCCATCAATCTCCTTTATGCAGCGAATATACGTCCTTAAAAAATCGTAGTAGCCTACGGTCTTAACCAATTTAAGAGCCTTACGAACCATATCCTTAAAATCAGGGCTACCTACAATCTTTAGGCGGCCCCTTCCATCAGCAGACTCATTAGTCACTTAAACTCAACCTCACTGCTATATCCACCTATACTTCACTTCATTCATGCAGGCTCTAGCAGTCAATTATGATTTAATTCCGGAATATAATTTCTTTTTCTAAGAGCCATAAAGAAAGCTTAAATAGAAGCCTAATAAAGCATAGAGTATCACACTCTGGTGAGAGTGTTGAAAGTCTTCAAATATTCTGATGTGCCTGTTAAAAATATAGAGGGAGGAGCATTTTGCGAGAGAGCCGAGGTCCAGCGCTTCATAACTCCCAATGACTCAAAAGACTTCAGAGTATTCGTAGTTCATTTCCCAGCAGGCCCAGGACGCGATGGTATATCCACGACTGTGATCAAGTATTATATATTCTGGATGGTTAGGAATTGTTGCGAGTGAGAATGCGCAATATGAGGTGACGCCTGGAACCTTTGTTTTAATTCCGGCTGGCGAGAAACACTGGCATGGAGCGAAGAAAGAGAGTCATTTAACGCATATTATGATTTTGAGGGCGGCTTCTGAGTTGACTATGTTTGAGTGCCCAAATATTTGATGGATATTACTGGCAGCCTGTGATTTCAGAGATTATTTCTCTAGCAGCTTGTCTTACAGCTTCGGCGCTGTTTAGTCTGGGTTTCCAGCCTAACCTCTTGATTTTTGAAATATCTAGGAGCATCTCTTTTACGTCTCCCTTCCATCCTCTTCCACCCTCAACACCTCCGGTATAAATTACCTCAACATCCTTCAGCCCCATCTCCTCAATAATTATGTTTGCTATAGCTGATACGCTGACAGTATCCTCCGACCCAACATTATATACTTCAACCTGCTCCACAGTCCTTTCAGCTGCGAGTAGAATTGCTTCCACACAATCCTTGACATGAAGGTAGGATTTCCTTTGTGTCCCATCACCTAAAACCTCAAGCCTTCTAGGATTGCCCCTTAACTTCATTATGAAGTCGTAGATTACTCCATGTCCGCTTCTTGAGCCCACAATATTCGCTAGCCTGCAAATAACGCCCCTGAATCCGAATAAATGTGAGTATCCGGAAATTAGCGCTTCACACGCAAGTTTGGAGGCGCCATAAAGCGATATGGGTTTTAGTGGCCCATAATCTTCTGGTGTTGGCATCTTCTTCGCTTCACCATAAACCGTTGATGTTGATGTGAAAATTATACTCATGCATGTTTTTGATTCCTTTATTGTCTCTAGGAGAATGCGTGTTGCAAGTATATTCTGCTCATAATCAATCCTAGTATTGAATGCGCCGACCTTAACATCAGGATTGGCCGCGAGGTGGAAGGCGATATCACAGCCCTCCAAAGCCCTTCTCACATCATCCGAATTGAGCATATCGCCCATAATAAGCTTAAGTCTTGGATTCTTCAGCCAAGGTGAAATATTACTGAGCCTACCGCTGCTTAGATTATCTATAACCGTAACCTCTAATCCCTTCTCCATTAGGGCGTCGACGAGGTGGCTTCCTATGAAGCCCGCTCCACCCGTAACTAACGCTCTACTAAAACTTAGATTTTGTGCGTTCATAGTTAATCCCGAAGTCCTAAACCTCAATTAAGCATATATATTTTGTGTTCCGAAAAATATTTATTGCCTTAAGCCCTGGTGACATTAAAATGCCCAAGATTAAGGTTGGCTTGATAGGTGTTGGGAACTGCGCATCAGCCCTCGTCCAAAGCGTATATTACTGCAAGCAGATAGGGGATAACGCTGGCTTAAAATATCCGGTTATAGGCGGATTTCGTCCAGAGGATATAGAGTTTGTGTGCGCCTTCGATGTGGTTAGGGGAAAGGTTGGGAAAGACCTATCGGAAGCGATATTTGCCCCGCCGAATAATGCTCCGAAATTTGCTGATGTTCCAAAAATGGGCGTGGAGGTTTTAAAGGGACCTGTTATGGATGGCTTAAATGAGTATGCAAGAAGAGTCGTTAGCGTCGATGAGTCGAAGGAGGTTAATGTTGCTGAGAAAATCAGGGAGAGCGGGGCTGAGATAATCGTTAATCTTCTGCCGGGAGGGGCGCGGGAGGCTTCAATATGGTATGCTAATGAGACCCTTAAGGCTGGATGTGCCCTCGTTAATGCAACGCCAACAATAATTGCAAGCGACCCATCCTGGAGCGAGCGCTTCCATAAGGCTGGCTTACCAATAGTTGGGGATGACCTAATGGACCAGATTGGAGCGACCTTTCTCCATAAAGTGCTCCTTGAGATACTGAGCAAAAGGGGCATTTTAATATCGGAAACATATCAGCTCGATGTTGGCGGTGGAACTGAATCTGCTGATATTGAGCGAGTTTGGGGAACAAAACGCATGATTAAGACGAAGGCTGTTGAGTCCGCTCTGCCATACAGGGCTTCTGTTGTGGCCGGCTCAACAGACTTTGTTGATTTTCTTGGGAATAGGCGCGACAGCTACATATGGGTCTCTGGAATGCAGTTTGGCGGATTGGCATTTGAGATTGAGATAAGATTGAATACGTTTGATTCGCCGAACGCCGTCCCAGTATTGCTTGATGCTATACGTGGGGTTAAGGTATCTTTAGTTAGGTGCGACTCAGGTCACATACTCCCAATATCCGCTTACGCGTTTAAGCATCCCGCCAAGATTCTTCCTTTTAGTGAGGCTGAAAGGCTCTTCGAGGAATATATTAGAGAGTGAAATCAATCTTTTATTTGGAGATGTATTTTGGAAGGAGCCCAGCCCCTAAAGCGCCCCCAGAGAGTATATGTGGCTATACCAGCCTCCATAGTCTCTGATACACCGCATTTAAGGGAGAAAACATTTAAGATTGGCTTAATAGGTAGGGCTTTAGCTATATTTCGAATAGATGAGGTTATAATCTATCCAGATGCCCCCCAAATAGACCAGAGTGGAGACATAAACCTCATCGTAAAAATCCTATCATACATGGAGACGCCGCAGTATCTTAGAAGAAGGCTCTTTGGGATAATGCCAGAGCTACGCTACGTCGGAATACTCCCACCACTAAGAACGCCGCACCATCCGATAGAGAGTAGGATGAGAGACTTAAAAGTCGGAGAGTTCAGAGAAGGCGTAGTCATTTCAGAAAATAGAAATGGGGTTTTAGTGGATGTTGGAGTTGAAAAGCCAATACCAATTTTAGGCGTACGAATCCCTGTGGGGAAGCGAGTAACGGTTAAAATTGTCAGCGTCGGTGATGAGCTAAAGGCGGTATTAGCCAGTAGGGATGAAATCCCAATTTACTGGGGGTACAATGTTAAGATTTCTAAAGCACCCCTCGGAAAAATGATTAGAGAGGGCTCTTTCGACTTGATTATAGCGACATCAAGGCGTGGTGAGCAGCTCATGAAAGTTAAGGATTTAATTTTAGAGAGGTGGAGGAAATCGAGAACCGTGCTTATAGCCTTCGGCTCTCCAACACAGGGTCTCCAGGAGATAGTTAGGCAGGAGGGTATGGAATTAAATGAGCTGGCCGACTTCATAGTTAACACTGTTCCCAAGCAGGCAACTGGGACCGTGCGGACTGAGGAGGCACTATACGCAACCCTAGCGATACTCAATATTCTTACAGAGGGCTAGGGAGTGAAGCGTTATGTTCCAACAATAATGTTCCCGCTTATCCTCTTCAATGTTGCTATCGCTGAGAGAGCGGCAATGTAGCTTGTTCTCGGATTATTTGGGAACGGTTTATTAACGGTTCTGGTGAATATCTCTCCAAATTCTCCCTTCACATGAATTTCATGGACGATATTTGTTATATTTGGGTCAACTATTATTTTAACTCTCGTTCTATCGGGTCCCACGCCGGCTAGGCTTAATGTGGCCGCAACATTAACATTCTGGGGGAATAATTTAACTGCCTCTCTAGCCGGCCCCTCATATAAGACGAGCGGCTCCTTAATTGAAGATAAGTCAATCTTACTCTTTTCAACATATGGTGCACCCCTAAAGCTTATTGGCGGCTTCCTAGTTACTAAAGTGACCTCGTCTATCTTGCCTATTGCAGCGGACTTCACATTATCTAAGCCAACTATTGCGCCAGATGGAACATAAATTCTCCGGCCGCTTTCTTTCGCCACCTCAATTATTCTGGACAATAGGGCATCATCCAAAAGAGCCCCAGCGCTCATAACCATCAAATCTTTATTGCTAGACAATACTTTAGCGGCATACTGTCTAACAGCCTCCTGCGAAGCTGCCTCGATAACTATTTGGACATCGTTCCTCTCTAGAATTTCGTTCACATCTTTAGCCACAATGGGGTTATGGCTTAGTCTGGAGGCTAGCTTCTCAGCCCTCTCAAAAATAGTATCATATACGATTACCAGGTTTATTTCGCCAGCCACACCACTATCTATTGCTTCAGCTATGACCGTGCCTATTGCACCACAGCCAATTAAGCCAGCGCCAATCCTCGTTTGAATTCACTCCTGGGAATGCGGATTACTAAATGATAAATAGGAGGTGGATAAAATAAGATTTTCTCGACACATAGTTTTACAAGTAGAAGTAGATTTATAGGTTTGGTCATTTTAAAGAAGAATTATGGTAGTGCAATATTAGTGGAGGAGAAATCTTGTTGGGATTATTCCATTTAGCGCCTATAGCCGGTTTAATCTCAGTTGGGCTTGCAGGCTACTTATATCGTTACGTCCTAGAGCAGGATAGTGGAACAGATAGAATGAGGGAGATAGCTGGCGCCATAAAAGATGGTGCCAAGGCATACTTGAGGAGACAGAATATAACGCTGATAGTCTTCGTTCTCGTTATGGCGCTTATCATTGGAGTGCTCTACATGTTCTATCATGGCGGAAACATACTTTTCGGGGCCAGCATGGCATTAGCATATATTCTCGGCTCATTATGCACAACGGCTGCAGCATACATTGGTATGATGGCTGCCGTAGAAGCAAACATTAGAACCGCAAATGCTGCGAGATACGGGCTTAAGAGGGCATTTCCGGTCGCATTCTATGGTGGAGCTATTATGGGTTTATCGATAGTTGGCCTAGCACTACTTGGCATAAGCATACTCTTCTATGTATACAAGTTTATACTTGGCTTTGGGGATGAGGATGCAGCGAATATAGTCTTGGGCTTCAGTTTCGGGGCCAGCGCTCTAGCCCTATTCGCTAAAGCTGGTGGAGGCATATACACTAAGACGGCTGATATAAGCGCGGATTTAGTCGGTAAGGTTGAGCTTGGGATACCAGAGGATGACCCACGAAACCCGGCCGTTATAGCGGATAATGTCGGCGATAATGTTGGCGATGTTGCAGGCATGGGTGCAGACCTAATAGACTCTTACATCGCGAGTATAGTGGCTGCCATGATAATTGGCGCTGAGAAGGGCGTGAGCGTATTGACGATGCTCCCACTGACAATAGCAGCCATGGGACTCTTTGCATCTATACTAGGCGCAGTAGTCGTCAAGATGAGCATTAAGGGTAATCCGGGAGCAGCGCTCAACAGGGGTTCATTCTCAACATGGGCTATATTCGCAATCCTACTCCTACTCACAACCTATATGTCCGGGCTCGAGGGAAGCAAGTGGCTTGGAATATTTCTGCCAACTGCCGCCGGACTAATCGCAGGAGTCGTTATTGGGCTTACATCAGATTATTTCACGTCAATAGATAGGATGCCAGCCAAGAAAGTCGCTCAAGCCTCGACGACCGGCGCGGCAATAAACATACTGACCGGATTCTCCTATGGAATAATTAGCATAGTTCCACCAGTAATAGGCATATGCATCGCAACATTAGCGGCATGGCACCTCTCAAGCGCATTCGGCATAGACCCATTCTATGGCATTGCAATATCGGCGGTTGGGATGCTAGCAACTGTCGGAATGACCATATCCGCAGACGCCTATGGGCCGGTCTCAGATAACGCTAAGGGCATAGCAGAGCAATCCGGGCTGGGCGAGGAGGTCATTGAGGTTGCGGATAGGCTTGATGCTGCAGGAAACACGACAAAAGCCATAACAAAAGGCTTTGCTATAGGTGCAGCGGCACTAACGGTCCTTGCGCTCTTCGCAGCATATGCGCATCTAGTTGAAATAGAGACTCTAAATCTTATGGAGCCCAAAACTGTTGCGGGGGTTTTTCTAGGTGGGATGATGCCGCCCCTACTCTCAGCCCTATTAATATTGGCTGTGGGTAGAAATGCTGAAAGAATGATTGAGGAGGTTAGGCGGCAGTTTAGGGAAATTCCTGGACTAATGGAGGGGAGAGCTAAACCGGATTATGCTAGGTGTGTTGATATTGCAACCAAGGGTGCAATAAAAGAACTTATGCTACCGTGCTCCTTAGCAATAGTGGTTCCAGTCCTAACAATAATATTTCTTGGGAAAGAGGCCTTAGCCGGATTTCTGGCTGGAAGCATAGTGACCGGAATAATATTTGCTCTATTCATGGCGAATTCAGGCGGACTCTGGGATAACGCGAAGAAGTATATTGAGTCTGGAGCGCACGGTGGGAAGGGGTCTGACGCTCATAAGGCGGCGGTTATAGGCGATACTGTTGGAGACCCATTCAAGGACACTGCTGGCCCATCATTAAATACGATGATTACTGTTATGTCGCTGGTGGCTGAGGTATTCGCTCCAATACTAGTTGGGCTTTCACTATATTTCATTTAATCTCGATTCTACGCCCAAGAAAGCTACCATTCCCATAAAAGGTTTGATTATAAATCTTTCTTTCCATCCTTATATTTCGGTCTAAATACATCAGACCGCGTATATACAGTTAGGTATTTTTCATCCCAAACTATCACATCATCCCTAGCATCCCCGCATACATCGCAAGCAAAAACCTTCTGACCCCAAACACTCCCCCTATGCGGGTCTGGAAATTCAACTAACATTCTGCCATAACAATTGTAGAACCCCTTCTGTGAGGCTAGGAGTTCCGTTCCATCCCCAGCCCAATTAACCGGTATCCATCCATACACTCCGCCAAAGATGGTGTGGACTATCTTCCCATCTAGGTTGAATATGAACTGGTTTAATCCTCCCCAAAATGTATGCCCGCATAAGAGTCTCTCGCCTCCCGGCCCTATATACCCTAGGGACAGGGTTTGGGCATGTCCAAGATAATATTCCCTTAAAACATCGCCGGTTTCTGCGTTCAGAAAGTGGAAGCCACCGTTCTGGTTTGCTATGGCTATGATGAGCTTTCCCTCATGCTCATATATAACGGCGCTGTCGCAGTGGTCATAGATGTCTATTCGCCACATGGGCTTCCCATCATGGTCGAGGAGGACATCGCCAACAAACACCTCATCCCTTCCATCTCCATCCACATCATATGTTACGGGAAAATGTACGAGCTTGTCACTATAATTCCATAGATTATTCAGACTGCCCGTATAAGCCCATATGTTATTGTATCTATCTTTGATTTGAGGAGAATATCCCTCTCAACGCCCAAACCCCTCAAGTCGCATATGGTCGCATATGGCTATGCAGTCGCCATTAACTCTCTCAAAGAGGGTTTCAGCCCCCTTAACATATCCCCCACCAGCATATGATTCAGGCGTTTTAGCTGCGCGTAATACTTGTCCCGTTTCTCCATCTAATATGAGTATCTTAAAGTTCATGCAGCATATAACCTCACACTTTCCATCCCCATCGATATCATATACTGAGACTGGCAGATCTGATGTCGCCTCAAAGTTTTCGATTTTGGGGTAATCCTTCTGCCACAAAATTTCTCCATCAAGGTTTATTGCTGTTAGACATGTTATATACTTATAAATGTCACCTGGTCCAATCCTCTCGTTTTGTGCAAATACGAACTCTATCCTTCCATCACCATTAACATCGCCCATTTTTGGAACCTTAGCCGCATAATCGCCCAAAGGTATCCTCTTGTATATGGTGGCGCCCGGAATACTTGATGGAATATATTGCGATTGAACTAGGGATACCCCTGCGGAACACCACGCTCTATTCTAAGATTCTTCACCCAATATTCTCCCTCCCCTCTACCTCAATAACTATAGGCAGATATCTGCCCGCCCTTGGGTATACTGAAGAAGCTGAACCTTCTCTTCATGCTCTTTGAGCCAACGAGCCTAATGTCCCCGCATCTCCAAACACCCAGGTCTGTGCGTATAAATGGTTCGCCCGAATCCCCAAAAATCCATTCATCAAATTTCACCCTGAGAGGATTCTGACTTTCATCTAAAAACTCAACCCTAATTGAAAGGAAATCTATCTCCCCAGTTTTCCCGCAATATCTTGTTCCCCTAGTATTACATGAGGATTCAGCCTCAAATATGAAGCACTCTCCTTCATAAACCCTTAATAGCGGCTTATACTCAAGTCTCCATCCCCCTCATGACATAGAACTTTCACACCTCCCTCAGGATTTAGGCTGAAGGAAGCGCTGCCAATCTTTTCGGAAGAAGCGAACCAGTCGAGGAAGCCCTGGCTAAAATCTAAGTTTTTAAATTCAGCGATAGAATTGGCTATTGGCCTAAAAACTTGCATGCTCATGTATCCTCTAGCCCGTAGATACTCATTCCTAAAAGAGAATTTAAGACTTGTGGGATTATGCATAAAATTTAAGTTCGTTATGTGAGTAACCTTGTTCTGGTGATGTCGGAATGAAATCGTTCTTTAGGCCTAGAATATCTTTAGATGGCTTCTGGAAATTTAGGATTGACAAGGAGCTAGCTGGCGATAAGGAAGGCTGGTTTAAGGGCTTTGAATCAGGGGATTTGATCTATGTTCCATCTTCATGGAATGAGCAGAATCCGGAATGGGACCAATTCAGCGGTGTAGCATGGTACCAGAGGGATTTCTATGTTGGGAGAGAGTATGAGGGGAGGATTGCGTGGATTATCTTCGAGGGAGCCGGGTATAAGGCTAAGGTTTGGGCCAATGGAGCTCTTCTGGGTGAGCATGAGGGTCCATTCACCTCTTTCAAGTATAGGTTGGAGGGTTTAAGGGCTTCTGGATTTAATAGGATTGTTGTGAGAATAGATAATTCTCCATCCATATCTAATCTGCCTCCGGCATTAAGCCTCAACGTGTCAGCATTCGATTTCTTCCACTATGGAGGAATCCACAGACCAGTATACATAGAGTTCACAGATAAATGCTATATTGAGGATTTGACAGTCTATACTGACAGTGCTGGGGGACTGAAAGCGCTAATCGACATAGTCTCTGAGAGGCCAGTAGACCTAAAGATATCGCTCTACGATAAGGAGTTCTCCACAATTATACATGAGGAGACGGTAAGTGGCGTTGGAGCTGGCAGGCAAATCTATGAGAGGAGAATAGATGGGGTTAAGCCCTGGAGCCCAGAAAGCCCAAACCTCTATAATCTGGTCGTCGAAGTTTTTTCCGGCGGTGAGATAAGGGATTCTATCTATGAGCGCATAGGCTTCAGGAGCATTAGAGTTGCTAATGGCAGAATATACGTTAATGATAGGCCAGTTTTCTTGAAGGGCTTCGGTAGGCACGAAGATTTCCCAGTCTTCGGTAAGATTCTGCCCGGCCCAGTTCTAGTAAGAGACTTCTATCTTATGAGAAAAGTGAATGCAAACTCGTTTAGAACATCCCACTACCCATACTCTAATGAGCATCTTGATATGGCTGACGAATTCGGTTTCCTAGTAATCCTAGAGCCACCACTATGCTATTCTGGCATAGGGCGAATACTCGGCAGAGAAGATATAGCAAAGCTCTTTAGCAGTGAGGAATATTTTGCTAAAACAAAGGCAGTTATTGCCGAAATGGTTAAGGAGCACAAGAATAGACCATCAGTTATAATGTATAGCGTTATGAATGAACCCCCAAGCGATATACCGGAGGTTGCGGCTCTCATAGGGAAATTATCAGTCTACTTTAAGGAGATAGACCCCTCAAGACCCACAACATTCGCATCCCACAGGAGCATTAGAGAATTAGCCTTAAATCACGTGGATGTTATATCGCTAAACTTCTATAGGGGATGGTATTCCGAGTGGGGCGAAATAGATAGGGGAATTGAGGGCATGCTAGCCGAAATAGATGAAATTCACAGGAGATATCCAGACAAGCCAATTATTATAACGGAGTTTGGCGCCGACGCTGTTATAGGGCTACACAGCGATCCACCACAAATGTGGTCTGAAGAATATCAGGCGGAGCTCATCAGGAAATACATAGAGAGTCTCTCGAAAAGGGATTATATTGCAGGTCTCCACGTATGGAACTTTGCGGACTTCAGAACCCCACAGAACCCTGGAAGAACAATATTAAATAGGAAGGGTGTGTTTACCAGAGATAGGCAGCCGAAGATGTCGGCGGTGGTGCTCTCATCATTATTCAGCAAACTATAAAAGGGGAAACTAAACTATATAGGGGGCTTCACCCCTCTTTTTCCTCAAATTAATCGCTGCCCTAGCCATTCTCAGCGTGAGCTTAGCCATTTTAAGCTCGTACTCATCAAGTAGCTTAGATGGGTCTCGGCGCTTCCTTAGCCTTTTACTCTCTTTCTTCTCTGCCATATCAGTCCACCTCTAGCGGTGATTTGGGAGACTTTGTTTTAGGGGGCATTACTCCTAATCTGATGGGGGAAAATCACCTTTATAAACATTTCAAATCGAATTGATGGCTTAGCTTAGCAGATGGATATTTCCTATCCTCACATTCCTAAGATATTTTTTAGCAGTTTCGTAGCATTCATATGCCTGCTTTCGGCTTGTAGTGGGCAAGTCATCCATAATATACTGTGGATAAAAGGCTAGGAGCGTATATGGTATTCGCGGGTCTATTTCGGCGATGAACTTAGCTATGCTCTCAACCTCCGCAGAATCTATGTATCCAGGAATTAAAAGCGTGCTCGCAGTTAAGACAGGAACCTCCACCCTCTCAGCAAAATATTTTTCGCCAATAACCCTAAAGTTTTCGAAGGTTGGTTTATTAGATACCCCGCAAAGCACTCTATAAATGTTTTCATCCCAAGCCTTTAAGTCGAATTTCACAACACCACCGCTCCCAAATGATAGCTCAGCAGCTTTAATGGCAAACTCCCTATGCATATTGCCATTCGTCTCCCAACAGATTCTAAGTATACGCCCATCAGCCCTAGCCTTCTCTAGGGCTATCTCACTAGTTTTAATGGCATGGGGCATCTGAACAGATGGGTCGCCACCAAAATAGCATATACATGAAACCTTAGCATTGACCTTACTGGCTAGCTCCTCGCTACTTACGCAGGGATTTAGCTTTTGCGAGAGATACCTATAATGCCAGTTCTGGCAGAAGAGACAGTCAAGACTACATGCGCCATAAAAAACCGCAAGATTCACATAGCTGGTTTCAGCAGTCGGCTTATAGGCATACTTTGGGTATCCTGCACCCGTACAGCCCGGACAGAACCACCACGCAACACAATTAGTCGGCAATGGGTCATAATACCATTCTAGAATTCCTCTTTCCGTGGTTCCTCCTAAGCGAGTAAGATGCCCATTAATGTTATAGGTCAGTCCGCAGAATCCCTTTTCGCCACGCCCAATGATGCACTCATTTGCACACATCCCACATTCTACGCCCCCTAAGCTCCTCGGTACCTCGGGAGTTAGAGAGAAGATTTCACGTGAAGCCCTACGTACATTACTCACCATCCTAAGCGCCTCATCTGGCTTCTCCCTGATACATCTTCTGCAGACCCCTAGATTGCTTGAGATTAATGGTGATTCAGAACTGCAGAGAGAGCACTTCCCCAATTTACCTCACTATTTTGGAAATCGTAGTTGCGCTATTTATCCTTGTAGTATCAAATTTGATATCAAATCTTAAATTGGGAATAAACTATTCTTGCGATTGAAGCGGTATGTCAAGGGCTGCGATAAAAACCATTAATTTAGTTAAACGCTACCCAGCATTCACAAGAAATATCAGCACTAGGCATCCACATGCAATTTGGCAATTTGAGAATAAACAAGGGCTCGGCTTTTGGGTAGTTCTGTTTCCACTGGGTTATAGGATGTTTAAGTGGAGATTGAATAGGGCTAGAAGGGATTGGAACCTTGGGATGGTTCTAGGGAAATTTCGGAAATTACTTATATTTTTGTCGCTGATTACTCTAATATTAAGGTGTGGTTTTATGGGAAAGCTCGAGGATGAAATACTGAATCTTCTGAGCGAATCTGAGCCCCTAACATTGATGGAGATATCTGAAAGGCTGAATAAGAAGCCTAAGGTAGTCTTTAGGGCACTGCGCAAACTCTTTGAGGAGGGGAAAATCAGCTGTGATGCTGGGACGAGACGCTACACTCTAGAGAGAGATTATGTGCAAGAGCAGGGGGAAGAGAAGGAAGAATTGGACATTGAAAATCTAAAAGTATAGTATTAGATATCGCTAGTGTAACCCCTTAACCCCATTTTTCTTCCTAAATCGGTCTCCTCATGTTAGTCCCCTTAATATGTCTGGCTTATCGCTGGCGATTCCATCAACGCCCTTCTTAGCGCATTCCTGAGCCTCCTCTAGCGTATTTATTGTCCATGCGATGATTTTCAGTCCCTTCTCATGAGCCCTCTTAACGAATGCTGTATGGACAAATCGGTATAGCGGTAGCAGATATTGCGCTTTAAGTGATAATGCTGCTCCTATAGGGTCCCTATGCTTCACATATATTAGACCCGTCTCAACTTTATCATTTAATTCCCTAACCTTCCTCAAAGCCTCCTCATGGAATGATATTATTATGACGTTGTCCTCCAAACCCCTCCTTTTAACAGCCTCCAGAACCTTTTCTTCTATTCCAACCTCCTTTAGCTCTATTAATATCTTAACCTTCCTATCTAGAAAGTCCAGCGCCTCTTCTAGAGTCGGTATCCTCTCACCCTTCTCCGTGGATAATGCTTTAATCTCCCTTAGTGTTAGCTCGCTGACCAAGCCCTTGCCATCAGTTGTTCTGTCGACCTCAGCATCATGTATAACCACTAATTCGCCATCCCTCGTCCTCCTAACATCAAACTCTATTGCGTTCACGCCGAGCTCTAGAGCCTTCATGAAACTGCGTAGTGTATTCTCGGGCTCGTATGCCTTAGCACCCCTATGGCCAACCCTAAGCTCCAGCATAAAAAGCCCTCTCTCCCTATTCCCTCTCCTCAACTATTATCTTACATCTTGTCACTAGGGCCGCTATGACGCCGAGAGCTGCAACCCATGGTGCGAGGAGCGCGCCTATAAGTCCAACGGTCACGGGAATCTCGAGTAGCGTCTCATCCTTCTCGCTCCTCACAATTATTCTTGTGACATTGCCTTTATGAATCAGCTCCTTAATCCTTTTAATTAAATCATCTGAGGAGACCTCATACTCGCTCCTCTTAAATCCCCTCTGGGGTGCACCACAGTATGGGCAGTAATTCATCTCCTTCGAAATCTCCCTGCCACATCTCACACAATAAAACATCCTCGCATCACACACCATCATCATCTTCCAAAATCATATTTGCTACATCAGCCTAAAAATATATGCCTATCATCCACAATGCTATTCGATAACTAAATTTTTAATCAGTCTTACACCGTCCCTCCCAAATCCATAATAATTTTTTAGGCGCTCAATAATCCTATAGTCGTGTTTGAGGTAGAGATTTAGGGCCGCTACGTTATCTACGCGCGCTTCCAAATAGCAGATTTCCGCACCACACCTCCTCAACTCATCCTCAATAGCCTCTAGTAGGCGTGAGCCAACACCCCTACCCCTATACTCCGGCTTAACATCTATGGAATATACGTGACCCGCACTTCTCCCCATAAAAACCTCAAGTAAACCAGCAATAAAACCTATAATCTTATCATCTAGGAGAGCCACCAGAGTAATAAATGAGTTCTCCTCAATAAACCGCCTAATATAAGATTTTGGAAACGCATCCTCACCAAAACATTCAATCTCAATCCTATAAATGCTCTCTAGGTCCGACAACCTAGCCCTTCTCACAACGATGCTTGAGAAACCACAAGCGGCCATACCGGCATCACACTCCTAATCTCTCCCAATTTATCCTGGAGAGAAGGGAGAGGCTATCAAAAGGATAGAGAGGTATCAACTGTAGCCGCCATCACAGTATAGAAAATTAGTCCCTCCACAAGAAAGTCTAAATCCACACAAGGTCTCCCAGTTTTTGTTTGGCACTGGTTGGGGCGGCGCCTTTAGGCTTGTGCCCATCTCATCCGCCTGGACATATTGTTTGTCCAAGATTTTGGCGAGAAAATTCCTGCGCCAATTGGCGTTGAGGTTTAGGGATAAAGAAGCTGCCCATTTGAATTAAGCGTTCAAGTGGATACAGAAGCATCGACAGCGCGATTCTATCTCCTCTTGCTAAGCATTCGCTCCAGGTGTGGGCGCAACTTCTCATTCTCGGCTAATATCCTATCCCGCCCAATCTCCTCAAGCTTAGCGGCCATCTCCTTAACTATCTGCGCGAACTTCACACCCTCGGCTGCGGAAACATATTCTACTCTAAATCTATCGGGTGTTAAGCCTAGCTTCTCTAAGGCTTTGGCAAGGGCATCCATCCTAACCCTCATCTTTAGGTTTCCATCAATATAGTGGCAGTCGTATGGATGGCATGCTCCCACAAGAACCATTCCAGCACCCTTCTTAAACGCATAGAGAATGAAGTCCCTATCAACACGTCCAGAACACATAACCTTAACAATCCTTATGTTGGGCGGATACTCAAAGCGGCTCGTTCCAGCCAGGTCAGCGCCAGCATAAGCACACCAATTACAGCATATCCCCAGAATCTTACCCTCCGGATTCTTCTCTAGGGCAGCGTCTATCTGAGCCAGTATCTGCGCATCTGTAAAGTGCATCTGGGTTATCGCGTCAGCCGGGCACTCAGCAACACATGTTCCACAACCATGGCACATGGCCGCTATAACCTGCGCTGGCATACCCGGCTCAGCTTTTATAGCGCCATACGGGCATTTCATTGCGCATATACCACACTTAACCTTAGTGTTCCTACACTTCTCAGGGTCCACAACGGAAACTATTGGCTCAATTGTAACCGACGGCTTTGAGAGTATCGTTGCAGCCCTAGCGGCAGCCCCACAGCCCTGAGCGACACTATACGGAATATCCTTTGGTCCCTGACATGCCCCGGCTAGAAATATGCCATCGACTGGCGTATCTAGCGGCTTAAGCTTCGGATGGCTCTCCATAAAGAATCCATCAGCGCCTCTAGTTATGTTTAGGATTCTCGCAATCTCCTCCGAGCCCTTAGCCGGTATTGCTGCTGTTGCCAGAACAACCATCTCGGCTTCGAGCTCTATTGGCTCCCCAAGCAATGTATCCTCAGCGTGTATTATCAGGTTCTTTGTCTTTGGGTCCTCCTCAATCTTTGAGACCCTTCCCCTGATGAAGTTTACACCCATCTCTCTGGCTCTCTGATAGAACTCTTCATATCCCTTAAAGTGGCTTCGCATATCCATATAGAAAACGTAAACCTCAACATCATCTCCATAATGCTCCTTAAGCTGAATAGTATGCTTAAGCGTATACATACAGCAGAAGTTTGAGCAATAGGGATACTTATTCACATCCCTTGAACCAACACATTGAATGAACGCAACAACCCTAGGTCTCTTGCCGTCAGAAGCCCTAACGACATGACCGCCAGTGGGACCAGCCGCCAATATAAGCCTCTCAAATTCTAGGCTTGTTATAACATTGCTATATTTACCATAGCCATAGAGGTTGCCCTCTTCAGGCAAATAAATATCGTATCCAGTTGCGACAATTATCGCGCCGACCTTAAGCTCAATCTCCTCGGGCTTCTGGTCGAAGTCTATTGCTTGGCGTGGGCCACAAGCATCAACACACTTATAGCATTCAATACAGTAATCCCGGTTTATCCTGTAAACAAGCGGAACAGCCTGCGGAAATGGAACAGATATGGCCTTCCTAACGCCCAAATTCATATCCCAGTCATTCGGATACTCAATTGGACATACAGCCGAGCACTCACCGCATCCAGTACACTTATCCTCCAGAACATAGCGCGGATTCCTCCTAATGACAACCCTAAAGTTACCAATATAACCCTCAACCTTAACTAGGTCTGCGAAGGAAATTATCTCAATATTTGGGTGGCGGGCAACATCAACCATCTTTGGACCTTCAATACAGATTGAGCAGTCAAGCGTTGGAAATGTCTTATCTAGCTGAGCCATATGCCCACCTATACTCTCCTTCTTCTCCAGCAAGTAGACTTTGAAGCCCATCTCAGCCAAGTCTAAGGCCGCATTTATACCAGATATTCCACCGCCTATTACCAAGGCTGTTGGTGTCACAGGAACCTTTATTGGCTCTAGTGGTGCTAGGAGCCTAGCCTTAGCAACAGCCATCTTAACCAATTCCTTAGCCTTCTCAGTTGCCTCCTTAGGATGGCTCGGATGGGCCCATGAGCAGTGCTCCCTAATATTCGCCATCTCGAATAAGTATGGGTTTAACCCAGTCTCAGCAACACATCTCCTAAACGTAAACTCATGCATTCTAGGCGAGCAGGCTGCAACAACAACGCGGTTAAGATTATAATCTTTTATTGCCTTTTTAATCTCCTCTTGGCCGGGGTCAGAGCAGGTATACCTATTATCAATGGCAAAAACCACGTTTGGTAGCGTGCGCGCATACTCAACAACCTCCTTGACATTTACTACGCCAGCTATATTTAGGCCGCAGTGGCAGACGAATACACCTATTCTTATATCTTCAGGTTTTGATTCGCTCATTTTTTAACCCGACCCCCCAACTGAAGCCTTCTAACAGAATCATAAGTTCTTTGCGCAGATTTACTGCGTAGCTCCTTCGCCATATTTAATGTTGAAGTTAGCCTTTCCAAGGCTTTATTCCACGCCCCAGATTTAACAGGAGCATGATGGAAGGATACTCTCTTAATCTCTATAGCACCCTCAACTGGGCAGACATTCGCGCATGCGCCACAATAAACACAGAACAAATCATTAACATTAACTTTCCCATCATTAGAGATAAATAAAACGCCTGGTATTGGGCATGCGTCAACACATTCTCGGCACCCTTCAGGGCATAACGCATTATCCACCCTTATCGTTCCAGATATAATCTTTCTAGTGTGTATTGCATTGTAGGGGCACTTAAATTCGCATATCCTGCAGCCGGGGCAGTGCTCCTTATCCACATCAACCTTAACTTTACTATTCGCCTCATCAAAGCTAACCTCAATTAGGTTTAGAGGACATGCCTCCTCACATATTTTGCAGCCAACTGGACATTTGCTCTCCTCAACCTCAACCTCATGTATTATCTTTGGGAAGCTCTCGCTTTCTAGAACTGGAATATGCTCCTCACCATTTATGTTTTGTTTAAAAGATCCGAAGATGCATATTTCACTGCATATTCCACAGAAGTTACACTTATCCTCTAGAACAGTTACGGTTATTCTCTTCGGCGGCTCCTCAATATCCTTAAAATCAGATGGCTTGACTATTTTTATTGCCTCTTTTGGGCAGGCTGCTTCGCAGAGCTTGCAGCCGACGCATCTGCCCCTATCAAGCGATAACGTATAACGCTTCGTATACATTATTCTCTCTAGGAGAAGCGAGCTAGCATCCTCAATTTTAACTAGTTTTACGGGCAAATCCACTCAACCCGCATGAATTTTACAACTATAAGATTGATGGAAAATAAGAACTTTACGTTAAATTTGCCTTATGATGCGTGTTTAATCCGAAATACTTTATAAGAGCATATCCATTTATCTCTTTAGGTTCAGGTTGTTAGGTGCATTATATGTCTACTCAGATGAGGGCTGCAAGAGAGGGGCGAGAGACCGAAGAGATGCGAATAGTTGCCGCCGATGAAGGTGAATCCCCGGAGAATATACGTAAACGGGTTGCAGAGGGGACGGTTATAATAGCCAGAAATATTCAACGCGAAAATATCCATCCAATAGGCATAGGGAGGGGTCTAAGAATAAAAGTTAACGCTAATATTGGAACAAGCCAAGATGTATGTGACTTAAACCTAGAGATTGAGAAGGCTAAGACGGCCATTAAATATGGCGCTGATACAATAATGGACTTGAGCACCAGTGGAGACTTAGATGAGATACGAGGGGCAATAATCAGAGCGGTTAAGGTTCCAGTCGGGACTGTTCCAATATATCAGGCTGCCATAGAGGCTGCCAAAAGAAGAGGCTCAATAGTTCACATGACCGAGGATGACATATTCAACACGATAGAGAAGCATGCTAAAGACGGCGTAGACTTTATGACGGTTCACTGTGGAGTCACAAAGGATGTTGTGAAGAGACTTATGAGGCAGCCGCGCCTAATGGGCATAGTTAGTAGGGGTGGGGTTTTCCTGGCCGCTTGGATGCTCCACAATGATGAGGAGAACCCGCTTTATAAGAACTACGATTACCTTCTCGAGCTGGCTGCAAAATACGATTTCACATTAAGCCTAGGAGACGGGCTTAGACCAGGATGCATATTCGATTCAACAGACTACTATCAGATCCAGGAGTTGCTAATAGTAGGTGAGCTTGTTGAGAGGGCTAGAGGAGCTGGCGTCCAAGCTATGGTTGAGGGTCCAGGTCACTTACCGCTAAACCATGTTGAAGCTAACATTAAGCTTGCGAAATCAATATGTAAAGATGCTCCCCTCTATGTTCTCGGGCCGGTTGTGACAGAGATAGCTCCCGGATACGACCATATTGTAAGCGCGATTGGGGGGGCGTTAGCTGGGTTGGCTGGAGCGGACTTCCTATGCTATGTAACCCCAGCTGAGCACCTTGGTCTACCATCACTAGAAGATGTTAAGGAGGGAGTTATAGCTGCTAAGATAGCAGCACACGCAGCCGACATAGCTAGGCTCGGAGAGAAGGCTACACTAAGAGATTTTGAGATGGCTAAAGCTAGGGCAAATCTAGACTGGAGGAGCCAGATAGAGAATACCATAGACCCGGAAAGGGCGATAAAAATTCGCAGAAGAACTAGGCTTAAGAGACCAGAGGCATGCTCAATGTGCTCAGAATACTGTGCGATAAAAATATTGAAGGAAACTTTAAAGGCACAATGCCTATAAATACAGCAACAGATATCCATAAACAATAATTTTAGAGACCAAGTTAATGATAGTTGGGGTTTAAAGGTGATAATTGAGGTTAGAGGAGTCGTTAGGAGAGTCCCGGTAGCAATAACTATTGCTGGCAGCGACTCCGGCGGCGGCGCCGGGATACAAGCCGACTTGAAAACTTTTGCAGCGCTAGGCGTTCATGGCACAACGGCAATAACTTGTGTAACGGCTCAGAATACTTATTCTGTAACAGCCATCGAATGCGTTAAGCCAGAAATTGTGAGAGAACAGATTAGGCAAGTGGCTGAGGATATTGGAATAGATGCTGGGAAAACTGGTATGCTTTATACTGAGGAGATTATTAGAGCCGTCTCTGAGGAGATATCAAAGTATAATTTTCCATTAATTGTTGACCCGGTTATGGTCGCTAAATCTGGAGCGCCATTATTAAAGCCAGAGGCTGAAGACGCACTTAAGGAGCATCTCTTACCATTGGCAACCGTCGTAACACCCAATAGGTTTGAGGCTGAGAGACTCATTGGTAGAGAAGTCAGAAGCATAGAGGATGCCGAAAAGGCGGCTGAAGAAATATGCTCCATGGGCCCGAGGGCTGTTGTTATTAAGGGTGGACACTTAGACATATCGGGGGAGGCAATAGATATACTCTATTATGCGGGCGAGCACAAGCATTTCAGGGCGCCAAGATTAGCTGAGAAAACAACGCATGGAACCGGCTGTAGCTTCTCAGCAGCCATAGCGGCATTCATAGCTAGGGGTGAAGATATACCATCAGCGGTTAAGCATGCAAAGGATTTCATAATAGATGCCATAAAATTTGGTATAGGCATTGGTAGAGGTACCGGACCAGTTAATCCATTAGCCACATTGTATCGTGAAGCCGCCAAATATAGTGTCCTAAAGAGCGTCGATGAAGCTAGGAGGATTCTTGAATCCACGCAATATATTGCCGAGCTAGTGCCTGAGGTTGGAATAAACGTTGCAATGGCTCTCCCCCATGCTGAGAGCCTTAGGGATGTGGCAGCTATCCCCGGAAGACTAATGAAAGCCTTTAATAGTGTTAGGTCCTCCTCTCCGCCAGAGTTTGGGGCTTCAAGCCATTTAGCCCGATATCTGCTTGAGATAATGAGGTATGACCCCGAAAAAAGAGCTGCAATCAACATAAAATTTTCAACAGAGATTATTGAGCTGCTTAGGGGGATGAATCTGAAAATATCATTTTATGATAGGAGAGAGGAGCCGGCCGAAATTAAGCATGTTGAGGGCATGAGCATACCATGGGGTGTTAGGCAAGCCATCTCCAGGATAGGTGAAGTTCCAGACGTAATATATCATATGGGAGACTTTGGGAAGGAGCCAATGATAGTTATTTTCGGGAAGGATGCTGCCGAGTTAGCAAGAATGATTGCTGAGTTATCATTGAGATTGAGATACGTTAAAGTGGCTGGTGGAGGGGTTGAGAAGCCAATAGTATGAGGTGGATACAAAAGCATCAACAAACATTCTTTTACCTAAGCAATAGTCTTATATCCTCATAGAGGAAAAGAAATTGATGCGAATGCCGCTGGGATTAATGCTATGAGAATAAGGCTGAGATACAAAGTATTTGGATTGCGTTTGCCACTCGCAATCTTCCTAATCTCGGTTATAACAATAGTTGGGGTTGGATACGCAACGATATATTCGACTCTAAAGGATAATCTTTCCGAAGATGGAGAATCCATAATTGTTAAGACAGAAGGCTTCCAGTTTAAGTTCCCCAGAAACTGGTATGCTTACCCGATATGGGAGAATGAAAGCATATGCGCGATCAATCTGGTTAGTGCAGAGTCGGACTCGATTCTAGGCATAATATATTACAAGCGCCAAGAGTATGTACGCACCCTACTTAAGGAACATAACCTCACAGATGACCTCTCAATAGTACTCTTTGAGATTAATAGATTCTACAATTATCTTCGGGAGAAGTCCGAGAACACTACGCTATACATTATTAGGAATGGGACAATCTCAGTTTCTGGTTACAATGCCGCATACGCTATCTTCTTTATAGAGAATGCTTTTGAATCAAGGGGAACCTACTACAACCTTACCGGGATTTTCATCTCCCTAACAGTAAATGAAAATCTCTTTGAAGCGGTTTTCTATACATGGAAGGACCAGACTTGGAATGAAAGATATGATATGTTTAAAACCGTGTTGTTAAGTTCTTTGGTGATAAAGCATGGGAATGAGTGAGAAGATAAATTTGCAGTTAATACTCCATATGCTTATAGGTGGGTTTATCTGCTTCGCCCTACTATTTCTCCTGAAGTATTTAGGTTTAGTATGGGCGCTCACTGAATGGATTCTTAAATCATCCAATTCTGTCGGGGTTTTAATCTTTGAGAAAGCCCAAACCGGATATTACATAATCACTCTTGGGTTAGCTTACCTTCCAAGCGGCTTTCTAGGTGGATTATATTTTGGGCGTAAGATTGAAGAGAAAATGGAGATATACCTAGCTTTTCCGAGCGTCATCGGTTTTATAATCTCACTTTTACTCGAATATTACCTTGGATTAAGGCCGGATTACTTGAGGGGCTTAATAATACCATTTTTGACGTTGGCCGTCGGCTCATATCTTGGTGGATACACAATTAGTTGGCGTATTGAAGAAAAACCTGAGGAAGAAAGAATAAGCCTAGTCCTAGAGGAATAACTCTGCTAGAGAACTACCAAGATGGACACATCATTCACATTTGTTCCGGTTGGACCAGTATAGATTAAGTCCCCCAGCTGCTTAAAGAATGAGTAGGAGTCATTGTTGCGGAGGTATTCCTCAGCGTTAAGCCCCATTGCTTTTGAGCGGGCTATTGTGCTACCATCCACAATAGCTCCAGCTGCATCCGTTGGGCCATCAACCCCATCAGTACTGGATGACGCTATCGCAACACCCTCTAACCCATCTATACGTATTGCTGAAGCTAATGCTATCTCCTGATTTCTCCCCCCAATTCCCTTTCCAGTAACTGTGACTGTGCTTTCTCCTCCTATGACTATGCCCGCTGGCCGCTTTACCGGGTTGCCCGAATTTAATATCTCTTTTGCTATGGCGCTTAGAAATATTCCTATATTTCGCGCCTCACCTTCCATGTAGGAGGTTAGCAAGAGAGTATTTAATCCCAGTCTCTCTAGCTCGCTCACAGCGGACAGACATGAAATTCTATTATTTCCTATAATGAAATTGTAGGTTCTCTCGAAGCATGGCTCCCCGCCTTTAGGAGTTTCCGGAATTAATCCCGCCTCACCTTTAAGGAGAAGATCTCTAACAGATTCCGGAACAGCGTCCCAAACATTATATTTCTTCAGAATGTTAATGGCGTCTTTAAATGTTGTTGAGTCAGGGACCGTTGGTCCAGAAGCTATTACATCTAGTGGGTCTCCAACGACGTCCGAGAGCAGTAGGCTGATTAATGTGGCTGGATACGCGCTTCTTGCGAGCTGTCCTCCCTTAAACCTTGATAGATGCTTTCTAACGGCATTTATCTCATTTATGGTCGCCCCGGACTTTAAGAGAATCTCAGTAACCTTCCTCTTATCCTCTAGGGATATTTCATCGCGCGGATAAGCCATTAAGCTTGACCCTCCGCCGGAAATTAGGCATATTACTAAATCGGACTCCCCAGCCTCCCCGGCAACCTCTATTATTTTTCTTGCACCATCGACGCTATTTTGGTCTGGAATGGGATGGCTGGCTTCATGGAGCCTTACAATTCTGGTTTTGAATCTTTCAGAAGTTCCATGTGGAATGACAATCACTCCACCACTTATTCTGTCTTCGAGGATTTCTTCTATTGCCTCAGCCATGTATCCACTCGCCTTTCCGCCACCAACTACAAAAATCCTCTTAAACTGCTTTAGGTCGAAGACTTTATTCTCCACTATAAGCTTCTCATTAAAAAGTTTGACTTTTGAGCGGATGAGGCTCTTTGGGTCTGCGGACTCTATAGATTTTTCAATGGCTTTTAATGCGATTCTTCTAGCCTCGCGATTAGCATCCGATGTAGCATTATTTAAGAGTTCATCCATATTCCTAATCTTTACAACCATATTTAGTCGCCATCCACATGCACTTATTCTCTCCTGGAAGATATGAATGAGCCGCCAATATTTATCATTGATTCGTTAATAGGGAAACTGGGAATACTTTTATTTCTGTGCGCGCTAAAATGTCTTGTGGGAGCTAGCCCCTTAGAGAAATTGCTTCACTTACCCAACGTTCACGAATCCACTTTTTACAGGAGGGCTTCTGGAGATAGAGTTGAGTGTATCCTCTGTGAGCGTCGATGTATTATCCCATTCGGTGAGTATGGTTTTTGTAGGACTAGGTTGAACATTAATGGTAGGCTATATACTGTGGTTTACGGGGCTCTAAGCGCTATAGAAGGCCGACCAATAGAGATTAAGCCCTTCTTTCACTACTGGCCTGGCTCAACAGCCCTCACATTCTCCACATGGTCATGTAACTTCAATTGCCCATGGTGTCAAAATTGGACTCTCTCTAAGGTTTCGCCGAGCCCGGATAAAATGGAATATTACGATCCATTAGATATTGTTAATCTGGCTGTTCAGTCTGGTGATGAGGGTTTATGTGCAAGCTTTCAGGAGCCAACATTGCTAACTGACTGGAATATTGATGTGTTCAAGATTGGGCGTGAGATGGGCTTGTATGCCTGCTATGTTTCGAATGGATATATGACGCTTGAGGCCTTAAAGGCTCTCCAGGAGTCCGGCATGGATGGACTAAAGATTGACATTAAGGGCGATTCCGAAGTTTATGAGAAGTTCTGTGGTGGAATAGATTTGGAGAAGATTTGGAGGAATGTGAATGAGGCGAAAAGAATGGGCTTCCATGTTGAACTAGTCAATCTTGTAATTACTGGCACTAACGATGATGAAGAATGTTTGAGAGGAATCATTGAGAGAGCTCTTAAGGAGGCTGGTCCAGATACGCCAATTCACTTCACAAGATATTATCCGGCATATAAGTTTGATAAGCCAGCGACTAGTATAAGAACCCTAGAGAAAGCCTATGAGATGGCTAGGAGCATGGGCATGCAGTATCCATATATAGGTAATGTTCCAGGGCATAGATATGAGCACACATACTGCCCAAACTGCCATGAATTGCTCATAAAAAGATATGGTTTTAGTGTTATACGCTATAATATTACGGAGGATAATAAGTGTCCAAAGTGTGGCTTTAGCATAAATATACGTGGCAAATATATCAGGAGAAAGTAACGCTTAGAATGTTATAAATGGTCAGAAAAAGTGTCCAATTGCCCATTTTTGCAAAAGAGCGAAGATAATCGAGTATTTTTGGGCTAAAATTAGGTCCTTCAGATAAGCGGAATTTTAGTAAATGAGCGCCCCATACACTCACTAGTACGCTCTGCGTAAATACCTCTTTTTAGGGCAGATTCTCCATACTTTTTAAGTATGCTCTCTTAACCGCTATTTTAATCGTTATTCTTTGGACGTTAAAATTGACCATTATGGATGAAAACAGTAATCTTTTCGGTTCAATCTTTAATGGGTTAATTTTCTAACCATTTTTTCATCAGTAGATATTGTTAATACCTCCCTATCTTTCTGAATAGCCTCTCTCTAGTTTTGCTCAGTGTTGATGCTTTTGTATCCAGAAGGGAGGTTAGCGTATTATATGTGGGCATAAATCTCTGGTTATGTGCGTAACACTGCTCTTTAGATTAGAATAGACTAATTCTTTGTCTTCTCAGATTCCGGAAACATGTAGATATTCGCATTTTTGGACAGAATATCTGACCATTCCTGTGAGAGGAGGCTGTGGAAGCTCTCTCACCTAAGTTTCCCCGAGGCATTTTTCTGGGAGACTTCATGAAATATGAGATGTCTGATTTTTGGATAGAAAAAATGTCTCTTGAAGCAATGCTGGCTGACGGTGCCCTAATATTCTATTACTTCAAATCTTATGTTGCTCTCCTCATCTTTATGGATGGAGTAGTCATTAATGTTTTCTATTCTCTTGAAGACCCATTTATAGGGGAATTTAGCCGCTAAGATAGCTAGCTTAGTTGGATATGCCTCAAACATATCTAGGAAGTCGAATAACTTCTTTACTTGGTCTTTTGGGAAGTAGGCTCTTTCAGCATTTGGTGCCTTAACCTCAAAGGCTAGCACGCAGCCCCCTCTAGTTGCGAAGACATCTGGTAGTGGTTCATTGCTTGGCGCTGAGACTGGAACCCTAACTGACTTAAAGCCCATATCACGAAGTCTCTTAACTAGGTCCCTCTCAGCCTGATATCCGCGCTTCCTTATTCGCTTAATTTCTTTTATCGTTAGGATTCTGCCTCGCCTACCCTTACCCTTCTGTTTACTCTTGGCGGCTAAATCCCTCAGAGACAATTTCCGACCACCTTTTTAAGCGCCTATCACCCTCTTAACAGTCTCCTACCTTCTTTCTTCAAGGGGCCTTATAGCCAGCCTTATTAAATCCATGAGCCAGTCCGAGAAGGTTTTTGCGTTGGCATACTTCTGATACTTCTTCTTATACGGAACTTTAGATATCATGTGCATCTCAAGCATCTTCCTCACATAATATTTCGCTGTTGAGCGCGGTATGCCAGCCTCCTTAGCTAAGTCGCCGCTTGTGAACACCATATTTAGGCGTGAATAAGCCTTTATAACTTCTGCTGGAAAAGGCATGGACACATTTACTATCCTAATTAACTCATCACTCAACTGGGACATTTTTCAGCCTCCATTTTGGATTAAAAAATTACCTCAGAAAACCTAATAAAACTTCCGCAAGGCAATATGAGAAGATTAAGACACTTTTCACATGCCAATTTACTCCAGAAAATGTATTGCTACTCTCCCTTCACGCCTATTTTATGCTCTAATCCTCGGCCTTCCTGGGGTTGTTGATTATATGCCCACATTTATGGACTGTTAAATAGGACCAAAATTAATTCTAGAAGTTAAAAATTTCATCATGTCGATTTTGGTCCTATTTATTGTCCACTTATGAAAAGTCAACATGCTAAACGTAGACTATGCAGAAGTTGTTCACTTCATCGAGATGAACCATGACATTTTGGAGGAAATCTCTGAGTTGTAGGATGGGGACTATTGGTGTTCTCTCATAGAATTTTTGTTGGGCTGGTAGGAGCGACAGTATTATTGGTATGAAGTATGCATGCTCCCAGCCAGCAATGCCAATCTTATTCCTCATGCCCCTTGAGGCTTCAGCAAGTGCTTTAGTCCTCTCAATCTGGCTCTTTGCAGCTCTAATACTTGCGGCACCACTCCACTTCCGATGCCAATGTTTACAGTCTGCTGATATCACAAGCGGCTTCTTAAGCCCAATTATATCTATCTCCCACCTCTTCCTCAGCCAAGCGAAGTGGAAATTCCTCTTAACGCTAAAATCATTCGCCTCAAAAGCTAGTACAGAAAAATCTTCAAACTCGGACCATGTGAGAAGCCTAGCCACCCTCTCAATATCGGAACCTAAACTTATGGCCTTAACTGCAATTCTAAGCCGATTGCCCCCACCAACAATAACCTTATCGTTCGCGAGCTCTATGAGGCCTTCGCTGCAAAATCCCTCCAGAATATGTTTGGTTAGCGAGAGTGGTATATGGGCTTCTTCGCTTATATCCTCTACTCTGGCATCGCCACGCTCCATGGTTCTCTTCAGAATTGCTACCAGAATCTCTCTTTCAATGTGCATATGCTTAGCTACTGATTAATAAAGCATATAAGATGAGTTTGTTGGTTTTGTTGATGCTTTTGTATTCACTCAGAGTCTCTATGCCTCTCTTATGTGGCCGCGCCCGAGGATGAAGTATTTTATGCTCGTTAGGTGCTGGACGCTCATTGGGCCGCGTGCATGGAGCTTCTGCGTGCTTATCCCTATCTCGGCCCCAAGCCCATACTGGTTTCCATCAGTAAATCTTGTTGAGGCATTCCAGTAGACTGCCGCCGAGTCCACATCCCTAATGAAGCGCAGAGCCTTATTGAAGTCTGATGTTATTATGGCGTCTGAATGTTTAGTCCCATACTTGTTTATGTGGGCTATAGCCTCATCTAACCCGCTAACAACCTTAACACCTATTATCAAGTCCAGATACTCCGTATACCAGTCCTCCTCGGTTGCTGGCTTAACATCAGGCATAATCCTACGGGTCTCTTCGCAACCTCTAACCTCAACACCGTAAGCGCGTAGCGCGCTAATAACCCTCGGAAGGAATGTTTGGGCTATATCCTTATGGACTAGGAGCTTTTCGGCTGCATTGCATGTTCCTGGCCTCTGGCACTTAGCATTAATAATCACCTTTATAGCTATGTCTAGGTCGGCGTCACTCTCAACATATATGTGACAATTTCCGATGCCGGTCTCAATAACTGGAACCTTAGCATTCTCAATCACAGCCCTAATGAGTTCGGCGCCACCCCTAGGTATAAGCACATCAACGTAATCTCTCATCTTCATGAGCTCTATGGCCGCGCTTCTATCGGTTACCGGAACAACCTGTATTGCGCCGTCTGGTATGCCAGATTTAACAGCAGCATCGTTCAGAACTTTTCCTATGGCAATGTTGGAGTTTATTGCATCCGAGCCACCCCTCAATATTACGGCGTTGCCGGATTTTAGGCATATTCCAGCTGCATCAGATGTTACATCAGGCCTAGACTCGTATATCACGGCTACAACCCCTAACGGAACCCTAATCTGCCCAATAATCAGCCCATTAGGCCTAATCCAAGTCCTAACTATCTCGCCAACGGGGTCTGGTAGCTCGGCGACCTCCCTTAGGCATTGGGCCATCTTCGAGATTCTGGACTTGTTTAGAATAAGCCTGTCTATTAGGGCCTCCTTAACGCCCCTAGCCCTAGATGTCTCAACATCTTTTCTGTTGGCTTCGAGTATCTCTTCGGCATGTGCTTCTAGGGCGTCAGCCATATTATATAGCGCCCTATTCTTAGTCTCCGTTGGCAGCCTAGCAAGTATATATGATGCCTCCCTAGCCCTCTTACATATATTCAGAATAAGCTCGCTCACGTTCGCACTCAACTAATTCACCTCACCAAACACATACATGAGCTTCCTAACAATAACTTCTTCTCGTCTAATGTAGCCTAAAACCTTTTTTATCTGTGATGTCTTCAAGCCCTTAATCAAGTTTATCTCGTCACTGGAGTAGTTTGTTATGCCCCTAGCAAATTCCTTATCATCCGGCCCAACTATACTCACAACATCGCCAATCTTAAACTGTCCAGAAACCGACTCTATTCCAACGGCTAGTAGGCTTGCACCCCTAAGAATCGCCTGCTTAGCGCCTTCGTTAACTTTAATCTGCCCTTTTGAGCCAGCCCCATAGGCTATCCAGCTCTTTATGCTGGGCATTCTGCCACCTAATGGCTTAAAGTACGTTCCAACCTGCTTGCCCTCCAATATATCTATCAAAACATTCTCTCTCCTGCTATTCGCTATAACTAGTGGTATGCCGCTCTGCATTGCTATTTCAGCAGCCTCAAGCTTAGTTTTCATCCCACCCCTACCAAGAGCGCTCTTACCCTCAGCAGCCTCTTTGAGCTCGGGGGTTATTCTCTCAACAATCGGGATTACGCGCACACCCTTCTTCCTTGAGGGATTCCCATCATAAAGGCCATCAACATTAGATAGTATGACGACCAAATCGGCTTGGACAGCATTAGCTATTAGAACCGAGAGTATGTCATTGTCGCTGAAGTTCACTTTATAGCCCTTCATGACTGGCATTATCTCATCAACAGATGTGACATCGTTCTCGTTTATTATAGGGACAACCCCTAAGCTAAGCAGCTTATCAAGAACATTACACGTATGAACATATGAAACCCTATTTGCCAAATCCTCCTTAGTCAAGAGAACCTGCGCTACTTTCAGTCCATGTCGCCTGAAGAGCTGGCGGTAATGCTCCATTAGAATCGCTTGTCCAACCGCCGCGCAAGCCTGCTTAAAAACTATATCGTTTGGATTAGGCTTTATCCCAAGCTCAGCGATTCCAGAACCTATGGCCCCAGAGGTTACGAGAATTATTTGGTAGCCCCTCCTAACAGCCTCAGCTATCTGGTCTGTGAGCACTCTCATCGCGTCAAGGTCTAAGCTTCCGTCACCTTTAGTTACACTGCTCGTTCCAACCTTAACAATAACAAGCTTTTCCATGGATGCTCAACAATTTCTCTTTAATAGATTTAATATTCTTTTTATCTCTTTCCAATTTCACATCCTTAAAAGCCTACTCTATGCTGATGCTTACTTCCTCAATGCGCCCATTAATGATGCGGTAGGCTGTAATCCTAGACTCTAAATGTGAAACGATTATCCATATGCTTTCCGGCCATAAACCCATATATTTCAGGTCTATTATAGATGGGCTTGCATATCTTGGGTGTGAATGGAAGAAGCCTATATGCTGTAGCCCCTTACCCTCATACTCCACTAGAACCCTAAGAAACTCTTCAGGGTCAATCTGAAACATGGCCTCGGACTTGAGCACATTTCTAAGCGGCACAATCTCCTTCACACGTATCTCATCCCCACTTATAGAGCCAAAAAGGACACCGCAGGCCTCAATTGGATATTTTCTCCTAGCCTCCTCAAGGAGCAAATTGATGTAATTCCTGCTTAACCTAACAATCATACGGCTCTTATTGGCTCCTAAATCTCAACCTTCAACCTTGGAATTCCCAAACCATCAACTATTAATTTCGAGAATGATTTATAGGCCTCTTCTCCACTAGATGCACCCTCAATCACGGCTATGCCGCTCTTCAGCACGCTCGTGAAGCCACCATATTCATTCTCGAATGTTATGCCCATCTCAGCTTTAACCCTAACCCTTAACCCACTACGCTCAACAATCGTAGCTAACCTATCTAAGTCAATATCAAGCTCCTCCTTAGGAGTTATCCTAAAGACCCTCCTCCCAAACCTACCATGAGATTCAGTAACTAATTTTCTTATTAGGGGTGTTGGTGGGCCGGATGGCTTGGAGCCGCATACGGGGCATTCCTCAGCCCTCACGATATTTATCTCCTCGAAAGTTAAGTCTTCAATATCGCAGTGCAATAGTTTGCCCGCCAAACGGGGCTTTTTACCGAGAATTATTCTAATGGCCTCAGAGACTTCTATGCCGGCTAAAACGCTGAGCAGAGATGTATGAACACCTACAGTTGCACATGTTGGCAAAGTCTCATCCCTAACATTGCCCTGAAAGCATTCAAGACATGGCGTCTCACCGGGTATAATAGTTGAGACATTGCCAAATGTCATTATGGCCGCTGCGAAAACATATGGGGTGCGGAGCTTCTGGCATGCCCTATTTATCGCATATCTTGGAGTCATACGGTCAAGTCCATCGACAACAACATCAACACCCCTAACTATCCTCTCGGCATTATCAGCATTAATTGACGTTGGCAATGGTTCAACCTCTATGTTTGGGTTAAGCTCCCTAAGTCTCTTAGCGGCAACCTCAACCTTAGGATAACCAACATATCTTGCGCCATAGAGAAACTGCCTATGCAGATTCGAGAGCTCGACAAAATCTTGGTCGACTAAGCGTATGTGGCCGACGCCCATAGCCGCTAACTGTAGAGCTACCGGGGAGCCTAATCCACCAAGTCCAGCTATGCAGACACTTGAGCTCTTAATTTTCAGCTGGCCCTCATAGCCAATCTCCGATAGGGCTATTTGGCGTGAGTAGAATTCGAGCTCGCTCTCTGATAGTGCCTTAGCGCTTACACCCATACCCTTAAACCCCACAAATATCCAATAATTCTTTTGATGTGTAATAAAATTTAATTCCGAGAATTTTCAATCTAGAATGTCAGTGGTTCCTGAAGTGGTCGGCTTGGCGGATATATGCCTTCTATTTGAGGTCCATCAGCCCTTAAGGCTGAATCGAAATTTCAATTTGGATGCTGTTATGCGCCGGGATATCAGCCTTAGGGAGATTGAAGAAATCTACTTTGACCATAGGGTTAATAGGGAGATTTTCATGCGCGTATCTGAGAGGTGCTATCTTCCAGCGAGCAGAATTATCCTAGAGCAGATAGATAAATTCCGAAAGGAGAAGAAGCCCTTTAAGGTTTCATTTAGCATATCCGGAGTCTTTCTTGAGCAATGTGAGAGATGGAACCCTGACCTCATTGAGATTTTTAGGCAGATGGTTGAGACTGGGTGCGTTGAGCTTCTCAGCCAAACGTATTATCATTCGCTCGCAAGCCTAAACAGTCTCGACCGCTCAGAATTCCCAGAACAGATTGAGATGCATAGGCAGACTATAAAAGAGATGTTTAATTACACGCCAAATGTGTTTGAGAATACCGAGTGCCTATATAATAACGATATTGCCAGAACCGTAGAGGGCATGGGTTTTAAGGCTATAGTGACTGAGGGGGCCGATAGAATTTTAGGCTGGAGGTCCCCAAATTTCGTTTATAGGGCATCTGGCTCATCAATAAGCGTTTTACTGCGCAACTATAGGCTTTCAGACGACATAGGCTTCCGGTTCACATCAACTCAATGGGACCAATGGCCCCTAACCGCAGATAAGTATGCTGTGTGGTTGGCACATACATACGGCCAAGTCATAGTGTTATTTCTGGACTATGAAACCTTCGGCGAGCACTATTGGGCTGATAGTGGTATACTCGAATTCTTAAGGTGGCTTCCTGAGGAGGTCTCAAAGTGGGAGAACCTCTGCTGGTCAACCCCCTCAGAGGCTGTTCAGAAGTATCCACCATGCGGCATCATAGATGTCCCACCGGACAGAACCATTTCTTGGGCTGATGTTGAGCGTGATATGAGCGCTTGGCTGAGCAACCCGCAACAGAACATATCATTTAATATACTGAATGAGGTGGGCTTAATAGTTAAGGAATTGAACAACCCCCATCTGCTTAGGATTTGGCGCTACCTTCAGACGAGCGACCACTTCTATTACATGTATACTAAGGGTGGCGAATCCGGCATAGTTCACGACTCCTTCAATCCATATGGAAGCCCAGATGAGGCCTTCGTGGCATATATGGCTGTGCTACTTGACTTCGAGGCTAGATGTAAGGCTGAAGCCATTAAACCAGAAGCCAAATATAGGCGGTTGCTGAGGCGCGTTCCAGCCGATAGGGGCTTCAGGTTCTTTTATGGGTTTGCATCGCCAACAGGTATTGTGGCCAACAGCCTAGAGGAATTCTACGAGGCCCTGAAGAGGGTTAGCATTGAATCCATAATATTTCATATTGAAAGAGGAGACTTTGAGAGGTGGGTTTTGAGCGTTATAGGTGACGATGAGCTTGCATCTAGACTAGCGAGCCTACCAAAAATGTGGAGAAAAAAGGACGAGCTTCGAAGAGCGCTCTTAAATCTACTCGAGGAAAGGATAAAAGAATTGAGGGGGTTAAGTGGCTCCGGAAACCAGTAATTTTTCAGAATTCATCCAATTAGAGTCTCCTAGCCTCTTTTTCCCTAAGCCTCCTAATCTCAAGGTTTATCTCATCCATTAATGTTGACTCATCAAACCATCTTTTACATCCAACACAATAGTGCGCATTATTTGCATGTAAGGATGGGTCATTGAGAAAGCTGTGGCCAGCTGGGCATCTAAGCAGAAAAAGCTTAAGCCTATCATTAATCTCTTTAAGCTCACTGGATGTTATTCCCAGCGCCTCCGTTATCTCGAATATTGGATATTTTTCCAGATAAAGGGTTTTGAGCATCTCTTCCCTTGATAATCCCCGAGATTGCATCTCCCTTAAGCGGTCTAATAATGGTCTTCTATTCAATCTTATCACCGTGTGTGGCTTGCTAGAACTATTCTTGTATCTGTTCCTTGAACCCCCTCAATCTCCCTAATCTTGAAGATTAATTTACTTAAATCATCTATGTTGCGCGCTGAAACCCTTGCTATAATATCGATGTCCCCTGTGACCTCATGAGCCTCCTCAACGCCCTCGATTTTTATTATCTGGGATGCTACACGTGAGACTGCGTCAACCTCAACCCTAATAAAAACGAAGGCCATTAGCAAGATGAAACCCCCACAATAAATATTTTGTTAAAAATGGTCATTAAGTTTTTCTATACTTAAATGGAGAAAATATTAAATTCTCTGGAGTTTTCTCTTTTTTCAGATTGGGAGAGCTCAGAAATGGAGATAGTTTTCTTCGTTTACGAGTTCCCTCCATATGTTGTCGGCGGACTCGGAACATACGCTGAATACATAACCAGAGAGCTCGTTAGGATGGGGCATGATGTAACTCTTTTCGCTATGCATACGAAGGATGCCCCCACAAGGGATATTTATAGGGGTGTTGAGGTGCATCGGCCAATAGTTGAAAACATGAATATAAGCCTATTACTGCCAATGTTCATACCGGAGGAGATACAGCGCTGGTCTGAGAGTGGTAAAAAATTCTTTGGCGACATATTCCTCTATAATATTCTCTCAGCAAGCAAGCTAATAAATGACTTAGTTAGGGCTGAGAAGAGAAGGGTTGACTTAATCGTTGCACACGATTGGCTTGGTTCAATAGGCGGGATACTTGCCAGTAAAGGCCTAAATAAGCCATACGTATTCCATGTTCACAGCACAGAGCAGGGAAGAACTGGAAATGGCTCAGACACTATAAAAAGGTTAGAGCGCCTCTCAGCTGAACATGCGGAGAGAATTGTAACAGTCAGCTACGCTATGCGTGACCACCTAGTGAGCTTAGGCTATGATGAGAAGAAGATTAGAGTTGTTTATAATGGGATAGATACTGAAAAATATTCTCCAGAAAATGTTACACAAGAAGATATATTGGCTGTTAGGAGGAGCCTAGGTATATCTGAGGACGAATACATGATACTATTTATAGGAAGATTAACCTGGGTTAAAGGCGCAGACACACTTGTGCTCGCGATGCCGGAGATTTTAAGCAGAGTCCCAAAGGCTAAACTCGTAATAGTCGGTGTTGGAGAGCAAGAAGAACTATTAAGGGATGAAGTAATCCGGCTAAACCTTAAAGACAAGGTTATCCTGAAATATGAGTTTCTGCCAGAAGACCTGAGAATAAAATATTATGCGGCAGCGGATGTCTGCGTATTTCCATCCAAATATGAACCCTTCGGAATAGTTTGCACCGAAGCCATGAGCATGGGTAAACCAGTCGTGGTTGGCGCCAGAGGCGTAAGTGGAATGAGAGAACAAGTGATTCCCTCTGGCCCAAACCAATGCGGGTTCCACATAAATCCCTATGACCCAAGCGATATAGCCAAGTTTGTAACAATCCTTTTAGAGGATGAGGAGCTTAGGAGGAGGTGCGGTGCAAACGCTAGGAAGAGGGTTCTAGAAACATTTACTTGGAGAACTGTTGCCGAGAATACCATAAGAATATATAATGAGATTGTTCCATCCTAATCTAATTTTTATACAAAATTTGTGGATTTTAAGTGAAAAGACATTTTCTATTAACAGAAAAATTGATAATCGTGAATTGCTCAAAATTTTAGGGAAGGACTCTCTAGTGCCGTGTTGAACGCGTCATGAATATATGTATGCTTACATGGGAGTATCCGCCTAGAATAGTTGGCGGAATAGCCAGACACTGCTTTGGTTTAGCTAGAGCCATTGCTGGAATGGGCCACTCAGTATACATTGTCACTCTAGATTTTCCTGGAACACCACAATATGAAGAGAGCGAGGGCGTGAAAATTTATAGGACTGCAATAGAGCTTGGTCATCCAAACTTCATCGTATGGACCCTCCTCTTTAACCATTTTATGGAGAAAAAGGTTGCAATGCTAAGCAGGGATGTGAGGTTTGATGTGATTCACGCCCACGATTGGCTTGTTGCACCAGCAAGCATAGCATCAAAGCATTACTTAAAGGCGCCGCTGATTTCAACAATGCATAGCACCGAGGTTGGTAGATCTCATGGGCTTCATAATCCAGATTCTTATCTTATAGATGGCTTTGAGTGGTGGCTAACATATGAATCCAAAAGAATTATTGTTACAAGCAACGCCATGAAGAATGAGGTTGAGGAGCATTTCCGCCTTCCAAGCTGGAAGATAGATGTGATTCCAAATGCCATTGATGCATCAAAATATAACATTACCATTGACCGTAGTATGGTTAAGAGGCGCTTTGGCATAGACCCAAGTGAGAGAATAGTTCTCTTCGTTGGAAGATTGGTTCCACAGAAGGGTGTGGAATACTTGATTATGGCTGCGCCTAAAATAATTAGGCAGCATCCGGAGGCTAGAATAATCATAGTTGGGGACGGCTGGTCTAAAGATTATCTATGGAGCCTAGCAGCTTCAACTGGATGCCAACATAAAATAACATTCTTAGGATTCATATCAGACCAGGACCTAATTGAATTAACATTAAGCTCAGATGTCTTAGTTGTTCCATCAGTCTATGAGCCTTTTGGGATAGTCGCCCTAGAAGGAATGGCCGCCGGAGTCCCAGTTGTAGCCAGCAATACTGGCGGCTTAGCGGAAATAATTGAGCATGATAGGACTGGCTTTCTAGCATATAAGGAGAATCCCGACTCTATAGCGTGGGGCGTGAATAAGATACTTTCCGACCCCGGTTATGCGTCGTGGCTTGTGCAAAATGCTAAAAGGAAGATACACGAAGTATATAGTTGGGATGCTGTAGCGAGAAAAACCATTGAAACATATGAGAGAGCTCTTAGGGAGTGAAAATTGATGTCCAATAAATTCACATCCATCCCTGATGAAATATACCTGCTCTGCATCTTACATAACATCGGTGCGACAGAGCCTGATAAGGCATTAACACTTGAGGAGATAGTGCGCTGGACAGCCATGAACCCCTCTAAAGCCGAGCAGAACCTCAACAAACTCATAGAGGACAAGTATGTTGAGATTAAAGAGAATTTTGGCATAAAAAAATATTTCATAACAGTTAATGGGATAAGAAAAGTTCTGAGCATGTATAGCTGATGTTAGGCTGCTCTAATGCCCCCTCCCTCTTTTTAACTTTGTTATTTTTAGGGTGTAAGCATGCTCGCACGGCTTTTTCAATGGCATTTTAACCTTTAACCCATCCTCATCACGAACCCGCTCTAATTGCCCTTCTACACCTAACATCTCCACACTTCCAACTTCATCGGGATACAACCTTAATGATGCACTAAGCGACTTAATATTTGCTTCGTCACCCGGCCAATCTAGGAATATTGCGTAGAGCGTATCACCCTGGGTTGTGAAGCGAACATCTTTACCAGTAAATGGGCTGGTGGCCTCTTCTTTAAATTCACCCCCGACAACCTTTGTGGGTCCTTCACCATAAACTATCCATGGTCTTGAGCCATAAATTGCCTCACCATTAATCTTAAGCCATTCCCCAATACTTAGGAGAATTTTCCGCTGCTCTTCTGGTATCGTTCCATCGGGCCTTGGTGCTATATTCAGCAGTAGGCAGCCGTTCTTGCTGACTATGTCAACCAAATCATTCACTATTGAGTTGACTGGCTTATAGCTGTGGTCTTTAATATAACCCCAAGATTTTCTACATACTGATGTGTCAGTCTGCCAAAAATTCCGCCTTATAACGTCAAGTTTTCCACGCTCAATATCGAGCACAGCGGTCCCCTCTGGAAAAGCATTATGCTTATAATTTATGACCACCCCAGTGCCCCATTCATATGCGCGATTATAATAGTAGGCTGCAAAGAACTTGAGATACGGCTCGAAGACTGGCTGCTCAATCCACCAGTCAAACCAGAATATCTGGGGTCTATATTTATCGACCAGCTCACAAGCCCTTCTAAGCCAATCGCATAGGAATTCCTCATCCGGCTGCGTGTCTGATGGTTTTGCAGGCCCATAAAAGTCATAGTATCTTGGGTCTCTAACATCCGAGTTGAATTGCATACCGCCTTCAAAGAACCACCAATGCTCAGCCCTATGATAAGAGACGCCGAAAGCTAATCCCTCCTCGCGGACGGCCTCGGCTAGCTCGCCTACTATATCACGTTTAGGCCCCATCTTCACAGAATTCCATTTAGTATAGCTGCAGTCATAGAGCGCAAACCCATCATGGTGCTCAGCAACCAAGACGACATATCTTGCACCAGCCTCACGGAATAGTCTAGCCCAATCTTTAGGGTCCCAGTTCTCAGCTGTGAACATAGGTATAAAATCCTTGTATCCGAACTTATCGTGGGGGCCATAGGTCTCTAGGTGATGTTGATAGGCTGGGTGGCCCTTAATATACATGTTTCTCGGATACCATTCATTCTGGAATGCCGGAACAGAATAGACACCCCAATGGATGAATATGCCGAATTTTGCATCCATATACCATCTTGGAACCCTATACCTTTTGAGAGAATCCCAATTCGGCTCAAACGGGCCTTTAGGTAGGCTTGGCAATTTCAAATTAATAACTTCAAATTCGCCCATGGGGAGCCACCGTACCGATAAATTAAACACTTTTAGATTAGCTCTTCTTCCTTTTTAAAGGCTTCCCTTAGGCTTCTAGCAGCCTCCTCCGGCGGCATCGTATTAATATATATTCCAGTGCTCTTCTCAAAACCAGCCCAAATGGCCAGTTTAGGATAAACCTCAACATGCCAATGATAATATTTTTCGGGCACCATATGGAATCCATAATTATATGGTGGGTCATTTAGCAGGCTCCTTAGCCCCCCAAGGCTAACTTTAAGCGCCTCGGCAAGCCTCCTAATTTCATCTTCTGTGAGTTCCAGAATAGTTGATTGATGCCTCTTTGGGAATATCCAGAATTCGAAGGGGTTCGTTGGCGCCCAAGGTGCAAAAACTATGAATCTATCATTCTCCCATATGAAGCGCTCGCTCCTAGCTTCCATATCTATTATTTCGCAGAATATGCAGCGCCCTCTCTCCTCATAGTATTTCTCGCTTGCAGCCATCTCCTCCCCCAATATACTTGGGATTATTGGCGTCGCTATGATTTGACTATGAGCATGCGAGAGTGATGCCCCGGCGCTGGCGCCGTGATTCCTAAAGATTGAGACATATCTCACATAATCTTTCCCCATGAAAAATGAGTATCTATCCCTGAGCGCATTTATCACTAGAGTAAGCTGGCTTATTCTGGCTACGCCCGGGTGCTCATCATGATTTGGCGACTCAACCAAAACTTCATGATAACCTAAAGCATCCATAGAAACATAGTGATGCTCAATTCGAGGGGATTGCGCTGCCCCGGATTCTGGCGGCATAAATGCTGGATACAAGTTTGGAATACATCTAACAATCCAATCCCTACGCCTATTGCCATCCTCATCTCTAGCTTTCTTTAATTCGCCATCCTCAAACACATATAATAATGTTGCTGGCGGAGTTAAATGCTCATTCCCAGGGCAGAAAGGACATAATCCACCTCCCACATGCATCCTAACCCCAGCCACGAAATCAGACGGCCTCCTCCTTCTTTGAGATGCAATCACAACCCAACGATCTAATATATAATCCTTCCTAAGCTCATTTGCTGGCATAATATAAGCCCCACTACAATGCTAGACGGGCCCTAAGCACTAGGCGGGCTCCACACTCAAGATCTACATCACGGAAGGCTGGTCTCAGAAGGGTCAGACCTGTCATCACCCGCCACCATAATATTTTGAATTAGCTAGGATATTTAAGTGAATCTCTATATAGTAATGTAGGCTAAACCCCGGATCTATTGCGTCAGTCCGGGCATTGATCACATATAGGGTTCGCCCTATCCTTAATCATCGATAGCCGAAATTCCCTCATCTTCTCACCGTTCCATATATTGTTAAAAGATTCATCGAAAATATTGCCGAAGTTA
>Ga0209080_1000192_pt1 | contig 47763 bp, 46 predicted proteins | sample JNZ110809AmetaG_FD_184123 | JGI IMG/M metagenome (GOLD analysis project Ga0209080, IMG submission 184123) | Hot spring microbial communities from Jinze hot spring, China to study Microbial Dark Matter (Phase II) - JNZ 110809A (SPAdes) (version 3) ...
TTGGAGATTTTCTGCGGCAACATTTTCTATGCGAAAGATTGTATAAGTGGCACTATAGCCGGAAATCTCAAGAGATCCATTCCTAAGAAACTGTAATGTGGCGTTTTGTGATCTCTTATGAAGCTCCCCATAGAATCTATTAACCTCAAAGGTTGTTATTAATAAACCGTCCCTTAAGTCAAGTCCGCTAAATATGGACTGAGCGTACTCCCAACTCTTATAATAAATTAAGCCGAAAAATGAATCGTATTCTGTAGTAAGCATATTAATTATGCAAAGGCTGTCATTCTCCCATTTGGCTCTAGCATACCAGTTCCTGGGAAACTTAAACCTGAAAAAATCTGTCTCAAAAGATATGCACTCTCCATCCTCAGATAAATTTCTTAACAGAGTGAAGTATATCAGTAGGTATCCTGTCGAAAAGAAAGTTAAAATCAATATTATGAAGATAGCGATGGGGAGGCGGAGCCCAAATATTTTGCGCTTTACCTTCATTACGCCAATCCCAGCACACGTATCCATTCATATTTAATCTTTTTCTCCGAATATAAAATATAAGGTTATTGTACCTAAGTAAAAACTCCGCTCAACCGTATTGGAGGAGGCTCTTGTTGATGCTTTTGTATCCGTATTCACGCTCTCCCAAGATTCTTTTCATGCATCTAATGGTTCCTAATGGGGTCAGCTGCTACAATTCCCCTTTCGCTGGGAAGACCTGTACTTGGATGCCACTTCAACTATTCTCCTTGCCAGTTCAGCGGCATCTTCGCCGAAAACTACTATCATGGGTTCTTTTCCAAAATCACCCATATGATAGATAACATCCGGGGTCTCACCAATTCTGGCTATCGCTTGCTTAACGCCCCAAGGTATTGTCATTCCTTCAATATGCTTAACGTCAGCTGGTTCCTCCTTTCTGTCGAAAAACGATATCTTCATGCCAATTCCTCTAAGTATACTGAGAATCTCCTCCGAGAACCTTATGTTAATTGCTGCCCTCTTTCTAGGGTCATGCCTAATCATCTCAAGTAGGTATCTGGCCAAGTGACTTGATCCTCCAAAATCCGGGCTCGAAGATGCCTTAACTCTGCCGAATGCCCTCATTAGTCTCCCCGGTATGGCTGCCACATCATTAATGTTTTCCGGGTAAGGCAGTGCCATAGCAACGTTTATTCCAACCTCTGGCGCTAGATCCGCAACTTCAGGGAAAGACTCGAGAATTCTTTTAGCTTCCCTGACACTCTTTAGGACACCGTATTTGGCAGCCTCACGATATAATGTTGCTAATGGGTTGACTGGTCCAACGCCTTTACCAATTTTCAAGCCAAATTTTATTGCATTGGTAGTGAACTCTTTTGCCTGCTTAACCGCCGAGGGTATATCCTCTCCCTTCGCGAGAAATGCTGCTATGGCAGCTGAGAAACTGCAGCCAGTTCCATGCGTTGTCTTCGAATCTAATCTTGGCATACTGAAAATTCTGTATTCGCCCATATAGTAAAGTATGTCAATTGCGTCTTTTGGCATATCTAAATGGCCGCCCTTAATGACAACAGCTCTCGGCCCCATAGAACATATTTCTTTAGCAGCTCTCTTAGCATCCTCCATACTTCTGATCTCCATTCCAGTAAGCCTTTCAGCTTCAAATCTATTCGGCGTTACAACGGTTGCTAATGGTAAAAGATACTTTCTTAAAGCAGCCTCAGCCTCAGGCTTTAATAAGGATGCTCCAGATTTAGCGACCATAACCGGGTCAACGACCAATGGAAAATTATATTTTGAGATCTCCTCTGAAACAGCCTTAATAATTTCCTCAGTATAAAGCATACCGGTTTTTCCAGCATCTATCCCCATATCTTCGGCTACTTGCTTAATCTGCTCCTTCACAATCTCAGGCTTAACACATTCAATAGCCGTTACAGAATAAGTGTTTTGAGCAGTTATACATGTTATTGCGGTTGTTCCATGAACCCCCAGAGCTGCAAAAGTTTTCAGGTCTGCCTGTATTCCAGCGCCCCCGCCAGAATCGCTTCCAGCGATGGTTATAGCTACCGGTACTCTATTAGAACCTTCGGTTCCCCTAAACATAATATTTGCCCCGCGACATCATTCTGGTTACAGGCAAGAGGCTTTTAACACTTCCTTTAAAATCTTTATTGCACAGTATTCTGAGCACATTGAGCAAGCTTCCGGACTTATGAGCTTAGTTCTAGCTCGAATCTTCGCAGCCCTCTCTGGATCTATGGCATTCTCTATTTGTCGCCTCCAGTCTAAGTTTGCTCTAGCCTTAGCCATCTCAAGGTCATTTAGTGCAGCCCTTTCGCCAAGTCTGACTATGTCGGCAGCGTGGGCCGCTATTCTGGCAGCTATAACACCCTCCTTAACATCATCTACAGATGGCAGCCCAAGGTGTTCGGCTGGAGTCACATAGCAGAGGAAGTCGGCTCCCGCTAGTCCAGCCAAAGCTCCTCCAATTGCGCCTACGATATGGTCGTATCCTGGAGCTATCTCGGTTACAACCGGTCCCAAAACGTATAATGGGGCATCCCGACAGATAGCTTTTGCGAGCCTAATGTTGGCTTCGATATGGTTTAGTGGTAGATGGCCCGGCCCCTCAACCATAGCCTGAACGCCAGCCTTTCTAGCCCTTTCAACAAGTCTCCCTACAACCAGCAGCTCCTGTACTTGATGGAGGTCTGTTGAGTCAAATATGCATCCGGGCCGCAATCCGTCCCCTAGGCTTAGCGTGAAATCATATTTAGCTGCTATTTCTAGAAGGTAGTCATAGTTCTTGTAGAGTGGGTTCTCCTCTCCATTATGGATCATCCAAGCGGCTAGAAATACGCCGCCCCTACTAACTATGCCCATTAGGCGTGGATGCTCCGCAAGATTCTTTACAATATCTTTTGTGACCCCGCAGTGAATCGTCATGAAATCTACGCCGTCCTTAGCGTGTCTCTCTATCATGTTAAATATATCATCCTCAGTCATGTGAACTATTGATCCCTTCTTCCTAGCAGACTCTATTGCAGCCTGATAGATTGGGACGGTTCCAACTGGAACGTTGACGGTTCTAATTATCGCCCTCCGTACTTCATCTAGATCTCCTCCGGTGCTGAGATCCATTACTGTATCAGCGCCATACTTAACGGCAACTCTAGCCTTCTCAATCTCTAAATTTACATCACATATGTCGGGGCTTGTCCCAATGTTAGCATTAACCTTTATTCTTAAGCCTCTCCCTATACCTATGGGATGAACATTCTCACGGTTAATGTTCCGGGCTATTATGATAGCTCCCTCAGCAACACCTCTACGCACCTTCTCAGGAGATAAACCCTCCTCCATCGCAATTAACCGCATCTCCTCAGTCTCCCGCCCTCCCTTTGCAGCCTTCATCTGACCTGACATATGGTACTTCCTCCCTAAGAATAAAGAAGTCCCTAACCTCAAAAGCATTCGGCTTATATTTGAAGTTTTCCATGGCATTGTAATGCAAGTTTAGCATAAAGTTCTTATTTTTGAGCGATATATAATTGTAAAAACTTGCGGGTTGGAAGGAGCTTGCCCGTAAAAATTGTTAAGAAGGAAGATGAAAATTCTCTTACATTAGAAAGAATTCTCTACACTAAACATTACACCTTATCCCTTGATAGGAGCAGATGTATTGGATGCGAACTCTGCAAGGATGCTTGCCCAAAGGAGGCAATAAAAATAGTTAAGCCAGAAAATCTTGAGGCAGTCTCTGAGAGCATGCCAAAGAAGATAACCGTAACTGTTCTTGAGGACAAATGCAACTTTTGCGGCATATGCAGCGAAATATGCATATTTGGCGCATTCGGACAGAGCGTTAATGGAGAAGTGTGGGTTCCCGTCCTGAAGAGCGAAAGTTTTCCGCAAATAGTGCATGAGGTAAAGGTTGATGTGGCGAAGTGCCCCCCAGGCTGCAGGATATGTGAGGAAGAGTGCCCCCTACATCTCATTAACGTTAGATTTAATGGAAGCGGTAGAGTGTCTGAGGTTAATGTTGATGTTGATCGCTGCCCGGGCTGCAGGGTATGCGAAGTGAAGTGTCCTTATGATGCAATACACGCGAGAAAAATCCTTACAGGCTCAATAAAAATTAATAGCGATATATGTCCAGAAGGGTGCCGCAGATGTGTTGACGCATGTCCAATCCCATCGGTTCTCTCAATATCTGAGGGTGGGAAGGTTGTGGTCAACGATTTATTCTGTGTCTATTGTGGCGCATGTAGGAATGCTTGCCCTGTTGAGGGCGCCATAGAAATTAAGAGGATGTCCATTCGCCATGCTCCAGTCAAGTCTGGAGCGTGGAATAAAGCCCTGGAGAGGCTAACTTCGACTGAAGGTATGGTTAAAGAGCTCCGAAGTAAATCTACATCCAGAGTATGTGACTCTGTTAGGAGGCTTAGGGTTGGGGGGAGGGTTAGGAGATGAGTGTGGAATCTAAGCCTGAAGATGTGAGGATTGGTGTATTCGTCTGTCACTGTGGCTTAAATATAGCTGGTGTAGTGGATGTTAAGGACGTCGTTGATTATGCACGTAAACTGCCGAACGTTGTCTTCGCCATAGATAACAGGTACACCTGCTCTGATCCAGGGCAAGAGGAGATTAAGAAGGCTATAAAGGAGTATAATCTAAACCGCGTGGTCGTTGCAGCGTGCTCGCCGAGAATGCATGAATTCACGTTCAGGAGGTGCGTTGCTGAGGCTGGCTTAAACCCGTACTTTTTTGAGATGGCGAATATCAGGGAGCACTGCTCATGGGCGCATCCCAGCCACCCAAAGGAGGCTACTGAAAAGGCTAAAGAACTAATTAAAATTGCTGTTGCTAAGGCAAGACTCCTTCAGCCATTAGAGCCAATAAAGGTGCCAGTAACGCCAACAGCCCTAGTGATAGGTGGGGGGATAGCTGGCATAAATGCGGCCCTAGATCTTGCGGAGATGGGCTTTAAGGTCTATTTGCTGGAGAAGAAGGAGAGTATAGGTGGACATATGGCACAGCTAGATAAAACGTTCCCAACATTAGACTGCTCCATCTGTATCGAGGGGCCGAAGATGGTTGATGTTGCTCGCCACCCAAACATTGAGATAATTTCTTTCGCAGATCTGGTGAAGGTTGAGGGTTATATTGGTAATTTTAGGGTGGTCATTAGAAAGAATCCGCGCTATGTCTTAGAGGATAAGTGCACTGGTTGTGGCGAATGCGCAGCAGTATGTCCAATAGAGTATCCTAATGAATGGGATATGAATCTCGGCGTTAGGAAGGCTATATCGGTTCCGTTCCCGCAGGCGGTTCCATTAGTATATAGGATAAACCGGGACTATTGTATTGAGTGTTATAAGTGCGTTGATGCATGCGGACCACGCCAAGCAATAAACTTCGACCAGAAGCCTGAGGAGATAGAGCTTAAAGTTGGTGCAATAATCGTTGCAACGGGATACGACATCTACCTGCCTGAGGAGGGTAATCTATACGGCTATGGCAAATATAGTAACGTTATAACTAGCCTAGAGTTTGAGAGACTTATACTTGCGGCCGGGCCGACGGGCGGGCATGTTGTGAGGGCGTCTGATGGGAGGAGACCGAAGAGCGTTGCCTTCATCCAATGCGTCGGCTCCAGAGATGTGAATAAGCATCCATACTGCTCAAACTTCTGCTGCATGTATACACTTAAACATACAATTCAATTAAAAGAGCATTATGGAGACGACGTAGAGGTTTATGTATTCTACATGGATATGCGCAGCCACTTTAAAGGATACGAGGAGTTTTACCAGAGGGCTAGGGAGATGGGCGTAAACTTCATTAGGGGTAGGGTATCGAGGGTAGTTGAGGATCCTAAGACGAAGAACCTTATAATATATGCGGAGGATACTCTGCTCGGAGAGCCAATAGAGCTCGAGGCTGAGATGGTTGTTCTGGCAACGGCTGCAGTGCCGAGTAAGGGGTCAGATGAGCTTGCGAGGCTTCTGAACATACCTAGGGGGGCAGACGGGTTCTTCCTGGAGAGCCATCCGAAGCTTAAACCCCTAGATACGGCGGTTGACGGAATATTCTTGGCTGGAGCATGCCAAGGGCCTAAAGATATACCGTATAGTGTTGCTCAAGGTTGTGGGGCTGCCGCCAGGGCTGCTACTATACTATCTAAGCCATCTGTCACGATTGAGCCTATAATAGCGGTCGTAGACCCGGAGAAGTGTAGGAATACTAAGGTTAAGTGCGGCATATGCGCGATGAGATGTCCATATGGTGCCATTAAGGCTGAGACTGGCAAGCCCGCTGAGGTTACGCCCGCCATGTGCCATGGGTGTGGTACATGCGTCGCCGAGTGTCCAGCTGATGCCATAACTCAAATGCACTTTACAGACGCACAGATACTGGCGCAGATAGACGCTGCCTTAGAGGATAACCCCGAAGATAAGATACTTGGAATCTGCTGCAACTGGTGTGCTTACGCTGGTGCGGATCTTGCTGGAACAAGTAGATTTGAGTATCCTCCAAACATAAGGATTGTTAGGGTTATGTGCTCTGGGCGTGTTGACAGAGACTTTGTGCTCCATGCCTTTAGGAAGGGCGCTGGAATGGTTCTCATAGGGGCATGCCATCCATATGACTGCCATTATATTGACGGAAACCTGAAGATGAGGGTTAGAATGGACGCTCTGGCTAAAGCCCTGGAGAAACTCGGCCTAACGCCTGACAGGTTCAGGGTTGAATACGTATCCGCAGCTGAGGGAGTAAAGTTTGCTCAGATAATTCGGGAGATGGCGGCTAAACTAAAAGAGATTGGCCGAGAAAGAATAATCCAGGAAAACGAGAAGCTACGCCCACACCTTGAGCGTATGCTAAGCAAGAGAAGATGAGTGGTCGATGCTTTTGTATCCACTCACCACTCCAATTTTCATTACCGATTTTAACTGAGACATCATTTATATAGCAGGAGAACAGAGTCCCCCTCTAATGGTGGTTTAAGGGTGCACCACTCTCCTCCATCAACAGTGCCAGCTTGGATTGAGTTACCGAGGACCGGATGCATCCACTCCACTTTCAACCTTCCATATGCTGTTCGTAGGTCCACTTTAATCTCAGCATTTGATGGCGAATAAATTATGTATGCTTCACCGGGATTTGCTAGGCAATAGCCTGTTGAGGCTAACTCTGGAAGGGGAGTCATATCAGCGATATTAAAGCGGGTTGCTAGTTTAATGGTATTTCCCATAGCCATTCGTATCTCCTCAGCGTAAGGTATGTCTTCTGCGGGCGACAACCCCGCCCACGTAATCGTCCGATGGGTTAAAGCAACTATTCTATCCATGAATAGGACATTGTGTCCACGCGTAAAGCTTTTCCAGACCCATTGCGGGTTACCTCCCTCACCCCATAAATGATCAGTGTCGTTGAGAACAACTTTCGATCCATCGTTCACTGGAGGGTCATCTCGATAGCCGCCTTCAGGGTTTGGAGATATCCAGTCTGCTGGACTATTGAATAGATCAGCATTGCTACCGCTATATTCTTTCCCACCATACTGGAATGTCATACCTACTGGGTGCTGCTTTGCCTTCTCCTTCTCATAAGACTTGATGAAGCGAATGAAGTAATATTGCCATTCGGTTGAGTATCTGCCAGCCTCATTACAAACCTCGTATAGCACATTGTCAAACTCATTAACAGTGTCTATAACTTTGCGGACATATGTCTCCTGCAATGCGAGCACCTCCCTACGTTTAAGGGTGTAGTAGTCTAGTCGGCCACCATCTATGCCATTTACGTTATTCTCCGGATTAAATGGATGGAACTCCCATCCCTGAGCTGCAAACTGGACGCAGTGTCCCTCAAACAGCATTATTGATACGTAGATGCCTATCTCAGCGGCCATCCCAACCCTAGTACGTAGGCGCTCAAAATACGATTCATCAAATCTAGCTAAATCGAATTTAGGCTTCCCATCCGCGGCGAGGCCGGGCCCCACACGCCTCCATGGATGCGGCTTGGAGAATGAGAATGGTTTATCTAGGCTATAACGCCACTTCGGTGTCTCCCAACGCCATAGCCGGATAAAGTTATGTCCATGCTTTTGAAGGAAATCTAGGTAGGCTTGGAAGTCGAATTCTGGCGGGGGATCGCTTACACCCATATCCTGCAGGTTGCACCAGGTGTGAGAGCCTGTAAGGTAGATGGCACGCTTACCATCATCTGTGAAGTAGCGTGGGTTTCTTGGATGCGGATAAAGTGTGCGCTTCATTCCAACCGCCCCAATGGAGCATCTCTCAACACATATCATGTATCCTAGGCTTCAAATCTTAAATGTTTTTGATCCGCGTGGTTAGGGTTGAGGAAAAAAGGTAGATTCTTTACCCATTAGAGGATAAACGCTTTTGGCGAAGCAGTTTTTCGCCAAAAGCTTGGACATTTCTCCCATCCAAAAATATTGGGCTGCATGAGCTCTCCACTCGACAGCGCCAACTAAGAGACGAGGACTCTTCTTGAATTTGGCTTTTCAGAGTTATGGCTCCATTTCCTAGCCAAGTCCACGAATCCGTCTTCATAAGAGAATAAAATAAATAGTGGTGGATGCTAGTTTAGGGCCATCTTCTGTCAAAATATATGTTCTTACCCCTAGACGATAATGGTATCCCTAGAATTATCGTTGCTTCCGGCATTAGATTCATCCTCATGGCAGCCGCGCCCACATGATACATTATCCTGTTGTCAACGTTGAGTATGCTGGCAATTTTAACGGCTGAGCCTAAAGCTATCCCCAAATCTAATGCCTTAAATATGCATGTTGGACCTAAAAAGTCCTGGCCTATCCTTTTCTCCTTCTCCTCAAACTCCTTGCAGTCTCTGCTGCCGCATGCGCCACAATTTAAGCCAGGAGCCCTATTCCCCCTAACGCCTATGAGGAGTACTGCTTCAGAGTTCTCTACACATATTGCGTCGCGCTCAAATAGGTTTGCGCCCCTCTCCCTCGCCATCTCCCTCATCTTCTCGGCTATTGCATTTTTCTCAGAACCGAAAACTATCAGCGTTAAAATATCGTCGATTCCCCTAGTTTTTGGAGCCGTTCTCGCGGCAACTTGCATGAGCCTCGCAGCCTCGATAATGGCCTCCTTCTCTCCATCTTCACCCCTAATTATTGGGACCATTTCCGACAGCCACAGAAATCTAATTCTATAGAATCAAAAATAACATTTATCCTCTTAACAAGCTAAAGTTTATTGACTGAGCGCCAAATTAACCTCCCTTAACACGGACGCTATATCTTTCGCATTTAAGTCTCTTGGGTAATTGTATATTGGGCCCCTCGGGTCCTCATTATAGTATGGTCTGTTACAGCCCGGGCACCCGCTGGTCTTAAAGGGCTCGCCAGTTAAAATTATTCTCATCAAATCTTCGTTGGGCAACCCAAAATTGATAAGTCTTCCATCCATAAAAGCCATGTCCTCGTAACGTCTTATCCTGTGCGTTATTAAGTAATGCGCTATCTGAAGTTTGCGATAGTATGTTATTGGGGGTCTTGGATGATTAGCCATTCTCGTGCCCTGTATTGGCGTGAATGCGAAGAGGGCTGGAAAAACTCCCTCATCAACGCACTTCTGCATCATAGAGATGAATTCCTCCTCACTCTCGCCTAGGCCGGCTATGAGGTGTGTCGTAACCTTTCCTCTTCCAAAAACCCTGACGGCATCCCTAAGGGAGTTAAGGTGAAGCCTCCATCTATATGGGCCATTAGCCAGCTCCCCCTTAACTCTGGAGAAAATCTCCTCAGTAACAGCGTCCAACGCTATGCTTATCCTCTCAACGCCGGCGCTGAGTAGCATCCTCATATCTTCAGGTGTGAGCGGTTGACATGAGACAGATATTGGGACCTCACAAGTAGACCTTATTTTAGAGACCAGATACTCTAGGTCACGCTGAACGCCAGCATAATTGAGCGCTTGTATGCAGACCCTCTTTATCTCACCATTTTCCACAGACCTTATAATGCTGCTCACAACATCACTGAGCGTGAAGTCCGGCCATATAACCCTTGATAGCATGTCTGCCCTTGAGGTGCTGTCCCTGGCCTGCGGGCAGAAGGCGCAGTTGGCCGAGCACCGCCCCTCCCTATATGTAAGCAGGTACACGGTTGTGGGCTTAGCGTTAATGACGCCCTTAACCAAACCTAAAACTATCGCTGACCCTATTGAGACCCTAACTCTCTCCACTCCCTTTGACACACTCATAGCTTCGCCATCACGCCCCTATATTAATGGCTCTGTTCTCTTCTCCTCTTCAACTTACTTAAGGAGCGTTTAGAGGTTTCTTAGACCTAGGCTGACATTGATAGCCTACGGGCAACTTCTATGTACTCTCTAACCCGAGAAGTGGGAGTTTTCGGGGTTACCGGGCTACCGAGCGACACTACAAATCTTCTATGGTTCCGTCCAACACTAATCTGCCTTTCAATCTCCTTCTCTAGCTCGCTAATCGTACCGTTTTGGAGAATATTTATGGAATCTATATTGCCAAATATGCAGGCCCGACCGGCAACGATCTCGCTAATCCACTCTATATTAATTTTAAAGCCCTTTTTACTCTCCTCTGCTGCGATGCAGTCTGGCTGGGCATCTAATATTAATTCTAGTCGGTCACGTATATCTCCACATGAATAATAGATGCTTTTTAGGCCTAAATGCCTCATTACCGAAAATATCTCAGAATTGTAAGGCAGGATTATTTCTCTAAAGATTTTTGGAGAAATCTCGTTGGCTGATGCTAAACATTCTTCAAGCCATATTCCGTCAACACCAGCTTCAGCGTAAGCCTTTAACACCTCAATAATCTGCTCTGTTATCTTATCGAGCACGGCTCTCACAATATTAGTCCTCTTAAGTATGAATAGCAGCATCCCCTTAAACCCAAAGTAATTGCTCAGCGCCGTCCAGTAGGGTGAGCTGACGCTAGCGCAGACAAACTTCTTTGAGCCAAATTTTTCCACAACCATCTTCGCATAGTCGAGATTCCCATTTTTGATCATTTCCATCGCGTCCACAATCTGTATATACTTCTCGACGTCGCTGATCGATTTGATGAGGGGTTCCCTATCTATCCGAATAATATCTCCGCCTATAGGCGGTCTCTTTATCTCCCTTCTTTCACGGCTCACAACATTGGTTAGAAATACTCGACCATTAATAACCTCAATCCTATGAGACTCCCTCCAGCCTCTAGATGGGCAAAGAGTACATTCCACCCAATCTAAGTCCAATCTCTTCAGAAGATCTTCTTCAACCTCCAGGCGGGCTGACAGATTAATGTTACTCATCACCCACCAAGGTTTATCAGTTATCTCCTCCCAATGATCACGCAGGAATATGCCAGTATATGGAATAACAACTGGAAATTCGCTTTCTAAACCCCTAGATATCGCCTCCAGCATCCTACGCTTGCTGTCCATTAAAATTAAAATCTTCGACGGGAGAAATCTATCTTATGGTTTTATGAGATTGGTGGGAGGATGTGTAGTCTCGCTGGGGAGGTATTTGATCTTATAGTTTGTCCAGCGAATAGTAGGAATCCGAGAAACACAGAGGCAGACATCATAGAGTTGACTGATGGAAGGCTACTATTAGCCTATACGGAATTCTATCATTACGAGAGCCATGATATGGCTCCGGCTAGAATAGCTGGAAAAATATCCTATGATCGTGGTAGAAGCTGGAGTGACCCCTTCACTATACAGGAGAATATTGGCTGTAATAATGTAATGGAGGCTGATTTACTAAGGCTCAGAACGGGTGAGATTGCTCTCTTCTTCCTAATTAAGAACTCTGAATCCGACTGCCATCCATATATGAAAAAGACTTTTGATGAGGCGGGAACATGGTCTGAACTCGTCCCAATAGCGAAATTTTACCAGGGATACTTTACTACCAATAACGATAGGGCAATTCAGCTATCAAATGGAAGAATATTGTTGCCAGTAGCATACACCCCCAATATTTGGGCTATGCGAAAATTAACTTCCTTCTGCTTCTATTCTGACGATAATGGAAGAACCTGGTTTAAGTCAGATGTGGAAGTAAGTTTGCAAAAAGCTACTGCCGAGGAACCCGGCGTCATTGAGCTGAAGGATGGTAGGCTTATGATGTGGTTTAGGACTACGCTGGGTTACATTTATAGGGCTTTCTCAGATGATTTTGGGGAAACTTGGGGTAAGGCTGAGCCAATGCCGCTTTCGTCTCCAAATTCTCCCCAAGCCATGAAGAGGATACCGAAAACAAACGATATTCTATTGGTTTGGAATAACACCCCTGGCCCACAAAGAGTCCCTCTTACGACGGCAATATCGAGGGATGAGGGAGAAACTTGGGAAAACATTAAGGATATAGAGGCTGATCCGCGCTTCTCATACGCCTATCCAAGCATAACTTTTGTTAGGGATGAGGCGCTAATAACTTACTACTGCCATGATAGAAAGACTAATCTTCTCTCATTAAAGCTGAAGATTTTCCCGATAGACTGGTTTTATGAATAATATCTGCCGAGGGGATCTATGATTGTACATAGTCTTCTCGGAGAGATGCTTAGAATATTTTGAGCTTGGGCATCCAGAGTCTCCGGAGAGGGTTCTTAACATATATATTCTTCTTAGGAGGGAGGGATTTAAGTTCGTTGAGGCTGAGCCCTGCTCTGAAGATGACCTTTTGATGGTTCATAGTAAAGAGCATGTTGGCAGGATTAAAAGTGGGAGATTCTATGACCCTGATACGCCAAACATTCCTGGGATATATGAATATGCTAGGCTTGCCGCTGGGGCTGCAATAAAGAGTATGGAGATTTCCCTGAAGGATGAAGTAGCCTTCTCACTCATGAGGCCGCCTGGGCATCATGCGGGCATTAACGGAAGAGCTCTCGGAGCTCCAACTTTAGGGTTCTGCTACTTCAATAATATTGCTGTTGCGTGCAGGAAAGCTCTGAATATGGGTAAGGCTGAGAGAATAGCTATACTAGACATAGATTGCCACCATGGTAACGGCACTCAAGAGATATTCTTTAGGGATCGGCGGGTCCTTTTCGTCTCCCTCCATAGGTATGGTGGAGTTTACCCTGGAACTGGAGATAAGTCTGCAGAGAACTGTCTCAACTACCCCTTTCCACATCCCATCGGCGATGAAGAGTATATTAGGGTTTTGAGCGCTGCTTTACATGAGATAGAGAAGTTTAACCCAGAATTAATAGCTGTCTCGGCCGGATTTGATACGCATAAGTTTGATCCAATTTGCAGTCTAGGCCTAAGCACCGAATCATATAGAGTCATAGGGCGCATGATAGCGAAATTGAATAGGAGGGTTTTTGCGGTTCTAGAGGGCGGCTATGGAAGAGATCTTCCACAATGCGTGCTAAACTTCCTCAGAGGTCTAGAAGAAAAGTAGCTGCAGTGAAGCCCCGGGGGATAAAACAATATATTTTATGCTCCTCTTATCCTCTAAGGTGAGCGCTATGATCAGCGATCTTGAAGCGATCAAAGACTATGATCTTCGGGAAGGCATGAGTATTAGTGAGCTCGTTGAACAGATGAGGGGGGCTTGGGGATTTACCGCTGAGAAGATTGTTAGAGGCATAGATATCCTGAAGATGATGATTGCTGACAAAGAATGCGTGAAGTTTCTCTCTTTCCCAGCATGTATTGTGGCTACTGGAACCAGGGGGGTTATAAGGGAGATGGTTAAACGCCGCCTAATAGATGTGATCGTAACAACGTGTGGAACCCTAGACCATGACCTAGCTAGGTGCTGGAAGAAATATTATCGTGGATCATTCGATTTAGACGACAAGAAGCTTCATAGGAGAGGGATAAATCGCCTAGGAAACATATTGATTCCAAATGAGAGCTACGGCATAATTATTGAAGAGAAGATGCGTGAGCTCTTATCGGCTCTTTGGGGTGAGGGGGTGAGGGAGATCTCGACTCGTGAGCTCAGCAAGGAGATAGGTTTGAGGCTTTGCAGCGAAGACTCGCTACTCCACTGGGCTGCTAGAAACAATATACCAGTATATGTTCCAGGCATAACCGATGGGGCTGTTGGCTACCAGATATGGCTGTTCTCGCAAGACCATAAATTTAAAATCGACATTCTTAAGGATGAGCAGGAGATAAATGACATAATATTTAGCGCTAAGCGGACTGGTGCTCTAATAATTGGCGGAGGCATTTCAAAACACCATGTAATATGGTGGAACCAGTTTAAGGGGGGCTTAGACTACGCAGTTTATATAACTACGGCTGTCGAATGGGATGGCAGCTTATCCGGGGCCAGGGTGCGCGAGGCAATCTCATGGGGTAAGGTTAAGGAGAACGCAAAGCATGTAACTATTGAGGGGGATGCGACAGTCATACTTCCACTAATGATAGCAGCACTAATCTCCGAAATATCTGGGGGAAGAGGGTAGGCGGCTAGCTAAGATATACCTAGCTGCCTCTTCACGCCCTCATCTGACAACAGTATCTCAACAACCCATTTAGCCACTTTGCCAGAGACGTCGGTACACTTATCTCTATGGCCACCCATTTCCTCAAACTTCTCATAGTCTTCCGGGTTCCATAGGTTAAATGATCTTCCAAAAATCTTTATTTGAACATCCTTACAGATACAGCTTCCAAACTCGCTTACAAACCTATCATATAGCTCCTTCGCCTTGGCGTAAGACTTTAGAAACCTGCCCTTACCCATATCTTCTAAGCTTCTTCCAAAGAAGAAGCTTAACGCCATGGCTCCCCCGGAGAGAGCGCCGCACGTTCCACACCCGCTTAGTCCCAGGCCTCCGGCTAGGGCATGCGCTGACTTAATTATGGGCTCCATCCCCTTAATGTTGAGGGTTTCATATACCGCCCTTAAGACTGCTTGAGGGCAGCTTCCAAACTCAGCCTCATATTTAAACGCCAGCTTATAAGCCTTCTCAGGATACCCCTCACCCATGACTCTAACCTCACCTCAGCAATTATGATTATAACAAATAAAAGTATAACTCAATTTCTTTAATATTGAGGGGGCTGAATTATCTTTGGGGTGGCAGCTTATCAGAGCTGGAGAAGAGGATCTTCAAAGGGAGATAAGCAGGGCGAGAGAGATAAGCTGGCAGACATTTGGAAGAAGAATATACTTTTATGCGCCGGGCTTCACTCATTACAATAACAAATATTTCAGGTCGTTTCCGAACATTTTTCCATCAATATCGATTACTGGTCTATACTGTTCACTGAACTGCGATCATTGTTGTGGCAAGCTCCTTAAGACGATGATACCTGCAACAACGCCGGACAGGCTAATAGAGGTTTGTTCTAGCTTGAAGAGAAATGGGGCAATCGGCTGCCTGGTGAGCGGGGGCTGCCTACCCAATGGCTCCGTCCCCATATGGAGGTTCATAGATGCCATATTTGAGGTTAAGAGGAGGTTGGGACTGACAATTGTGGTTCATACTGGGTTAATAGATTTTGAGACCGCTGTGAGGCTTAAGGAGGCTGGCGTAGATGCCATATCAGTCGATATAATAGGTTCGGAGGAAACCGTTAGAGAAGTATACCACCTAAAGGCTTCACTCAAGGAGTATGCTGAGACACTTAGAGCCTTAAAGGAGGCTGGAGTCCCCTTCACGCCACACGTTCTTGTCGGGCTACATTACGGTGTAATAAAGGGTGAGTTCAAGGCGATAGAAATGATCTCGAAATATGAGCCGTCAGCCCTAATCATAATAGTGTTCTTTCCAATTAAGGGGACGAAAATGGAGCATGTCAGCCCACCGCCACCCGAAGCTGTGATAGGCGTCATTACAAGGGCCCGCTTATTAATGCCTCATGTACCGATTGCGCTCGGATGTGCGAGACCTAAGAGGGCTTATAGGCTTATGCTAGATAAACTGGCGGTTGAGGCTGGCGTTAACGCAATAGCTTTCCCAAGCACTGAGGCTATAGAGATAGCGAAGAGCTTAGGTCTGGAAGTTAGATTCTCGCAAACCTGCTGCTCACAAATATATAAGGATATTAAGGCGCCGTAAGGAGCAACAAAGCTAGCTGAGAAGAAAAATCATTTGGATGCTGACGCCCGCTGCTTGAACTCAATTATTCCCTTACATGTCCGCGTCCAAGGATGAAGTATTTGATTGTGGTTAAATGCTGTACGCTCATCGGTCCACGAGCATGGAGTTTCTGGGTACTTATGCCTATCTCGGCCCCAAGCCCATATTGATTCCCATCGGTAAAGCGGGTCGAGGCGTTCCAGTAAACGGCTGCCGAATCCACGTTCTTAATGAAGTGAAGTGCCTTATTGAAGTCTGAGGTTATAATGGCGTCGGAGTGTTTTGTTCCATACTTGTTTATATGCGCTATGGCTTCATCTATTCCACTGACAACCTTAACGCCGATTATTAGGTCTAAGTACTCAGTGTACCAGTCTTCTTCGGTTGCTGGCTTAACGTCAGGCACTATTTTAAGTGTCTCCTCACACCCTCTAACCTCAACGCCATGAGCCCTAAGAGCGCTTATAACCTTTGGCAGGAAGACTGGTGCAATATCCCTATGGACTAGCAGCTTCTCAGCCGCATTACATGTTCCCGGCCTTTGACACTTAGCATTAATAATTATCTTTATGGCCATTTCTTGGTCAGCGTCGCTCTCAACATATATGTGACAGTTGCCTGTCCCAGTCTCAATAACTGGAACCTTAGCGTTCTCTATGACGGCCCTAATGAGCTCAGCCCCACCCCTAGGTATGAGCACATCAACATAATCTCTCATCTTCATAAGCTCTATGGCGGCTCTTCTATCAGTTATGGGAACAACCTGTATAGCGCCATCAGGAATGCCTGACTTGACAGCTGCCTCGTTCAGAATCTTGCCTATAACAACATTTGAGTTTATGGCGTCGGAGCCACCCCTCAATATAACCGCATTACCCGACTTTAAGCATATGCCGGCTGCGTCCGAGGTTACATCTGGCCGTGACTCATAGATTACCGCCACTACGCCTAAGGGAACTCTTATTTGACCAATTATCAGACCGTTTGGTCTAACCCATGTCTTCACTATTTCGCCAACTGGATCTGGCAACTCGGCAACCTCTCTTAAACACTGTGCCATCTTTGAAATCCTCGACTTATTCAGAATTAGCCTATCAAGCAGCGACTCTTTAACACCCCTAGCCCTGGAAGTCTCAACATCTATCCTATTAGCCTCAAGAATCTCTTCAGCGTGATCTTCTAAGGCGTCCGCCATGTTGTATAGAGCCTTATTTTTTGTCTCAGTGGGAAGCCTAGCCAAGATGTATGATGCTTCCTTAGCCTTCTTGCATATATTTAAAACCAAATCCTCTATGCTTTCACCCATCTAATTCACTCACCAAACACGTACATGAGCTTCCTAACGATAACTTCATTTCTTCTAATATAGCCTAAAACTTTTTTTATTTGTGAGGTTTTTAAACCCTTAATCAAGTTTATCTCATCGCTGGAGTAATTAACTATGCCGCGCGCAAATTCCTTTTCATCTGGCCCAACTATGCTGACTACATCACCTATCTTAAATTGGCCTGAAACATCTTCGATTCCAACTGCGAGTAGGCTTGCGCCCCTAAGGATAGCTTGCTTGGCCCCTTCATTAACTTTAATCTGCCCCTTTGCCCCAGCTCCGTAAGCTATCCAGCTCTTAATGCTCGGCATCCTGCCGCCTAGAGGCTTAAAGTATGTTCCCACATTCTTCCCATCTAATATGTCTATCAGCACATTTTTTCTGCGGCTATTCGCTATTATAAGTGGTATGCCGCTTTGCATAGCTATTTCAGCGGCCTGAAGTTTAGTCTTCATTCCACCTCTACCAAGGGTGCTTTTACCCTCAGCCACCATCTTAAGCTCAGGCGTTATTTTTTCGACCACCGGGATTATCTTAGCATCCTTCTTCTTGCTGGGATTAGCATCATAAAGGCCATCGACATCTGATAGAATTACAATTAGATCTGCTTGGACAGCATTACCTATTAAAACCGACAATATATCGTTGTCGCTGAAATTAACCTTATAACCCTTCATAACTGGCATTATCTCATCAACCGACGTGACGTCATTCTCATTTATTATTGGGACGACGTTTAGGCTGAGCAGCCTATCGAGGACATTGCATACATGGATGTAGGAAACCCTGTTCGCTAAATCTTCTTTAGTCAGGAGAACCTGCGCAACCTTTAAACCATGTCGCCTAAAGAGCTGGCGGTAGTGTTCCATGAGAATCGCTTGGCCAACCGCTGCGCAAGCCTGCTTAAAAACTATGTCATTCGGTTTCGGCTTTATCCCAAGCTCAGCTATTCCTGAGCCTATAGCTCCAGAGGTTACAAGAATTATCTGATAACCCCTCCTAATTGCCTCAGCCACCTGATCCGTGAGAGCTCTCATGGCATCGAGGTCTAAGCTTCCGTCACTCTTAGTTACGCTGCTTGTACCAACCTTGACAACAACAAGCTTTCCCATGATGCTCAACAATTTCTCTTAATAGATTTTACCGGATTTTTATCTCTTTCCCCAAAAGGGAGGACGCTTATGAGGGGAGTTGAACGTTGGAGTAAAGTCTACACATAGATTGCAGAGTTAATGAAATGAGGAGCAAAACGCCTACTCTATGTGCACATTAACTTCCTCAAGACGACCATTAATGGCTCGATAGGCTGCAACCCTGGGCTCTGGATGATGCGAAACAATCACCCATATACTCTCGGGCCATAAGCTCATGTATTTTAGGTCTATTGAAGATGGATTTATGCATCCCGTATGTGAATGAAAGAAGCCTATGTGACGTAGACCTTTTCTCTCATGCTCCAGTAAAACCCTAAGGAATTCTTCTGGGCTAATTTGGAACATTACCTCAGACTTGAGCACATTTTTAAGTGGCACAACCTCCTCTATGTATGCTTCATCCCCGCTTATAAGGCCGAAAAGAGCCCCGCACACTTCAATTGGATAGCCTCTTCTCGCCTCCTCAAGGAGGGCGTCAACTTGACTTCTGCTCATCTTAATGATCATCTTTGGCACCATCACAATTTTTAATTTGCATTAAAATTTAATTTTGAGGGTGCTCAATCTAAAGTGTAACGCCACGAAGTGATCGGTTTGACAGACATATGCCTTCTATTTGAGGTTCATCAACCCCTAAGGTTAAACCGAAACTTCAACCTAGATGCTATAACACGCCGTGAGATCAGCATTAAGAATCTTGAGGAAATATACTTCGACCACAATATTAATAGAGAGATCTTCATACGTGTCTCTGAGAGATGCTATTATCCAGCTAGCAGGATAATTCTAGAGCAGATAGATAGATTCCGGGGGGAGAAGAAACCCTTTAAGGTCGCATTCAGCCTATCAGGAATCTTCATCGAGCAATGTGAGAGGTGGAATCCGGATCTCCTTGAGATTTTTAGGCAGATGGTTGAGACAGGATGCGTAGAGCTTCTCGGCCAAACATACTATCATTCACTTTCAAGCCTAAATGACCTGGATCGCTCAGAGTTTCCTGAGCAGATTGAGATGCATAGGCGGATCATAAAGGATGCGTTTAACTACGTGCCAAGCACATTCGAGAATACCGAGTGTTTATATAATAATGATATTGCCAGAACAGTTGAAAGCATTGGTTTTAAGGCCATAGTAACGGAAGGCGCTGACAGGATTCTAGGTTGGAGGTCTCCAAACTTCGTTTATAGGGCTGCCAGCTCATCTATAAATGTTTTACTGCGCAACTATAGGCTTTCAGACGACATAGGCTTTAGGTTTACCTCAACGCAATGGGATCAATGGCCCCTAACAGCGGATAAATATGCTGCATGGCTGGCGCATACTCCTGGCCAAGTAATAGTACTATTTTTGGACTATGAGACATTTGGCGAGCATTATTGGGCTGAGAGCGGCATACTTGAATTCTTAAAATGGCTGCCAATAGAGGCTAATAAGTGGGAGAATCTATGCTGGTCAACCCCCTCCGAGGTCATTAGAAAATATTCTCCATGCGGCGTGATAGATGTCCCACCAGATAATACTATTTCATGGGCCGATGTTGAACGTGATACCAGCGCATGGTTGGGCAACCAGCAGCAGCGCTTAGCCTTTAATTTGCTCAATGAGGTTGGCTTAATAGTGAAGGCGTTAAATAACAATGATCTCCTGAGGGTATGGCGTTATCTTCAGGCGAGCGATCATTTTTACTATATGTATACTGGGGGTGGCGAATCTAGCATAGTTCATGAGTCATTCAACCCTTATGGGAACCCGATAGACGCCTTTATTATCTATATGGGCGTGTTGCTCGATTTTAAAGCTAGATGTGAGGCGGAGATTAATAAACCTGAATTCACATATGCCCGGCTACTTAGGAGGATTCCAACCTACAAGGGATTTAAATTCTTTTACACGTTTGCTTCGCCCACAGGCATGATGGCCAATAGCCTTGAAGAATTCTATGAAGCCCTTAAGGTGGTTAGTATAAAATCAATAGAGTTTCATATGAGGAGAGGGGATTTTGAAAGGTGGATTGCTAATGTAATAGGTGATGCGGAGCTAGCCGCAAGAATAGCGAGCCTACCAAGATCTTGGGAGAATTTGGACGATCTTAGAGCTGCACTATTGGCCTTGCTTGAGGAGAGAATAAGGGAATTAAAGGGATATGCAAGTTTTTCGAAGAAACCTGGAGACGATAGATAAAACAGCCTTTTTATACTAACCTGATCTCTTTTCCTTCTCCTCAAGCCTACTTATCTCAAGATATATCTCGTCCTTAAGAGTTCTTTCATTAAACCATCTTTTACATTCGATACAATAGTGGGCATCGTTGGCATGTAAGGCCGGATCCTCAAGAAATCTGTGGCCAGCGGGGCACCTAAGCAGGGAGAGCTTAAGTCTATCCTCAATTTCCCTGAGCTCTTTTGAGGAAATATTTAAAGTCTCAGTTATCTCAAAGATGGGGTATTTTTCAAGGTAAAGATTTTTGATAATCTCTTCTCTCGATAAACCACCCAACTGCATCTCTCTTATGCGATCTGAAATCGGCTTTCTCAAGGCTGTCACCTAAAATAGCTTGCTAGAACAATTCTTGTATCCGTACCCTGAACTCCGCTAATCTCCCTAATCTTAAATACTATTTTGCTTAGATCATCTATGTTGCGCGCTGAAACCTTCGCTATTATGTCAATGTCGCCCGCAACCTCATGCGCCTCTTCAACACCATCAATCTTCATTATCTGATAAGCAACCTTAGAGACTTGATCAAGCTCAACCCTGATGAATACGAAAGCTATCAATTGATGAATCCCCTTAAATACTTAAGTTGAGAAGAAGCCATAAGCTTTTCTCTCTATCGAAATAATAGAGAAAACGTTAAATTGAGAACGTTATTTTCTGTAATTGGGAGAACTCGGAATGGAGATAGTCTTCTTCGTCTACGAATTCCCACCCTACATCGTTGGCGGACTCGGAACATATGCTGAATACTTAACTAGAGAGCTTGTTAAAATGGGGCATGATGTAACGGTCTTTTCAATGCATACTAAGGATGCTCCGACAAGAGATATATATGGCGGCGTTGAGGTACACCGCCCAATAGTTGAGAACATGAACATAAGTCTACTGCTGCCCATGTTTATACCTGAAGAGATACAGCGTTGGACAGAGAGCGGCAAAAGGTTCTTCGGAGACATCTTCCTCTACAACATTCTATCGGCAAGCAAGCTAGTGAATGATCTAGTTAGGATGGAGAAGAGAAAAGTTGATCTAATAGTCTCGCATGATTGGCTCGGCTCAATAGGCGGCATATTAGCCAGCAGAGGATTAGGCAAACCCCTCATATTTCATGTGCACAGCACGGAGCAGGGGCGAACCGGTGACGGCTCAGACACGATTAAGCGTTTAGAGCGCCTCACTGCCGACGCTGCCGAGAGAATAATAACTGTTAGCTATGCTATGAGAGATCATCTTGTAAGCTTGGGTTACGACGAGAAGAAGATACGCGTTGTTTATAATGGGATAGATGCAGAAAAATATGCGCCTGAAAATGTTCCAATGGAGGAGAGACTTCAGGTAAGGAGGAGTCTTGGCATAGCTGAAGATGAGTTCATGATATTATTTATAGGAAGGTTGACTTGGGTTAAGGGAGCTGATACACTCATACTTGCTATGCCTGAGATTTTAAGTAGGGTTCCAAAAGCGAAGCTTGTCGTAGTTGGTGTTGGAGAACAAGAGGAGCTATTAAAAGAAGAAGTTGCCAGACTCAATCTTGGGGATAAAGTCATTTTAAAATATGAGTTTCTTCCCGAAGATATGAGAATAAAGTTTTATGCTGCGGCAGATGTATGCGTTTTTCCATCTAAGTATGAGCCGTTTGGCATAGTGTGTACTGAGGCGATGAGCATGGGTAAGCCTGTGGTTGTCGGGGCCAGAGGGGTTAGTGGCTTAAGGGAGCAGGTTGTTCCCTCAGGTCCAAACCAATGCGGTTTCCACATTAATCCATATGATCCAAGCGATATAGCTAAGTTTGTGACGATCCTTCTTGAGGATGAGGAATTAAGGAAGAGGTGTGGCGCAAATGCCAGAAGGAGGGTTCTGGAGATGTTCACATGGAGAACAGTTGCTGAGAACACAATCAGAATATATAAGGAGGTTGTTCCATAAGGGGAGGGAACAGGTTTAAGAGTCTGTTTGGCTGAATATGTCTCCTAAATATTATAATGTTGCGAGTAGATGGGATTCTTGATAGAAAGGTTGATAATTGTGGATTTGCTGTAATATCACAGGGCACTTACTAGTGATATTTATGAATATATGCATGTTAAGCTGGGAATACCCGCCTAGAATAGTTGGCGGGATATCGAGGCATTGTCAAGGTTTAGCGAGGGCGCTTGCGAAAATGGGGCACACAGTTTATTTAATCACTCTAGATTTTCCCGGAGCCCCATACTATGAGGAGGATGAAGGTGTAAGGGTGTATAGGACGGCAATAGAGTTAGGGCATCCAAACTTCATTGTATGGGTTTTACTCTTCAACCATTTTATGGAGAAGAAGGTTGCCATGTTAAGTAAGCAAGAGAAGTTTGAGGTGATTCATGCGCATGATTGGCTTGTGGCGCCAGCCAGCATATCTTCAAAGCACTATTTGGGTGCGCCGTTAATCTCAACAATACATAGCACTGAGGTTGGCAGATCACGCGGGCTTCATAATCCCGACTCCTACCTCATCGATGGGTTGGAGTGGTGGTTAACATATGAGTCGAAGAGAATAATTGTTATAAGCAATTCTATGAGGCAGGAGGTTAGGGAGCATTTTCGCCTACCCGACGAGAAAATCGATGTTATTCCGAATGCGATAGACTCTTCAAAGTATGAGATTAGAGTTGACCGTGATGATGTTAAGAGGCGCTTCGGTATAGATTCTTCTGAGAGGATAGTTCTCTTCATTGGGAGGTTAGTTCCACAGAAGGGTGTTGAGTACTTGATTATGGCTACGCCTAAGATAATTGAGAAGCATCCTGAAGCCAGGGTGGTTATAGTTGGAAATGGCTGGTCTAAAGACTATCTCCTGAACCTAGCATCATCAATAGGATGCCAGCATAAAGTGTTATTCCTGGGATTCCTATCAGACCAAGATTTAATTGAGCTGACATTAAGCTCAGATGTTTTAGTCATACCATCCATATATGAGCCGTTTGGCATAGTTGCCCTGGAAGGAATGGCTGCCGGGGTTCCGATAGTGGCCAGCAATACCGGTGGATTGGCCGAGATAATTGAGCATGATAAAACTGGTTTTCTCGCCTATAAGGAGAACCCGGATTCAATAGCATATGGAGTGAATAAGATACTCTCCGACCCAGGCTATGCGTCTTGGCTTGTGCAAAATGCTAAAAGGAAGATCCGAGAAGTATATAGTTGGGATGCTGTGGCGAGAAAGACCGTTGAGACATACGAGAAGGCTTTAAGGGAGTGAGCCTAATGTCTGGCAAGTTCTCATCCCTCCCAGGCGAGATTTACATGCTCCATATCTTACATAACATCGGCGCAACCAGCCCTGAGAGAGCATTAACGCTTGAGGAGATAGCGCGCTGGACTGCAATGGATCCGCTTGAAGCCGAAATAAATCTCAGAAAACTCTTGAAGGATAGATACATTAGTGTTGAAGAGACATTGGGCGTAAAGAGGTACTTTGTAACCGCAGATGGCATAAGAAAGGTTCTAAGCATGTACAGTTAAATCTTTCTCCACCCACTATTTTTAACGCACGCCTCAATTGTCTATCTTAAATCCTATAACGGCAGCTAAATGTTCAGGTTAGGGATTCCTCCTCGCTCTCAAAAGCCTCGCTTAAACTTGCCGCTGCTTCCTCTGGCGGCACCGTATTTATGAACATTCCAGTGCTCTTCTCGAACCCCGCCCAGATAGCTAGATTTGGGTAGACTTCAATATGCCAGTGGTAGTGTTCTTCGGGGATCATGTGGAATCCAAGGTTATATGGTGGATCATTCAGTAATCTTCTCAGCCCGCCAAGACTTACTCTAAGCGCCTCAGCGAGCTCTTTAATCTCGCTATCGATAAGATCGACTATTGATGATTGATGTCTCTTAGGAAATATCCAGAACTCGAATGGGTTTATTGAAGCCCATGGTGCAAATGCAACGAAACTCTCATTACTCCATATAAAACGCTCACTTTTAATTTCAGAGTCTACTATTCTACAGAAGATACAATCCTTGTTTTCTAAGTAAAATTCTTTGCTAGCATCCCTCTCCTCACGCAATATCTTTGGGATTATGGGCGTTGCTATAATCTGAGTGTGGGCATGCGAGAGCGAAGCGCCGGCGCCGGCACCATGATTCCTGAAAATTGAAACATACCTTACATATTCTTTCGTCATTAAAAATGAGAATCTATCCCTTAGAGCATTTATCACGTAAACTAGCTGGGTTACCCTAGCCACGCTTGGATGCTCATCATGATTCGGCGATTCAATCAAAACTTCATGGTGACCTAAGGCCTCCATTGAAATGCAACCACACCCACTTCTCTTAGAGTTAATCTTTGAGCTTGGCGGCGAAAAAGCGGGATAAAGGTTGGGTACGCACCTAACAATCCAATCCTTACGGCGCTCTCCATTTTTATCACAGTCCCTCCTCAGCTCATCGCCTTCCATGAAATATATTAGGGAGGCAGGCGGGGTAAGGTGCTCATTTCCTGGACAGAAGGGGCATGTTGCAGTCTTCTTCTCCTCTCTCCTAGATTCTATAAAGTCCGTGGGTCTCCTCCTTCTATGCGAGGCGATGACGACCCACCGATCTAATAAATAGTCCTTCCTAAGCTCATTCATCGTCCAGCTAACCTCACAACTGGCGAATATTCAACCACTCTATTTAAGATATTTGGAGGGATTTATGGTTAAAGGTGGCATTTGAAGGAGGATAAAATATCTTGCAAGAATTTTTCCTCTTCGTCCTCATTTATACTTCTCTTGAGAAAGAATGGTCTGCTAATATAGGATGTGTATGTCACCGAGTATATTCGATTCGACCTTGAGCAGTACCATGTCAGGTTCTTACATAAAGTAGTCTTCCTTGTGAATATGCCTGATTTAACAACTCCATGCTTGTACAACGCGTTGTGCCGCATAATCCTCCTACTTTCACTAGATTGGAAATCAATGTTCTTATGAGTTTTCTTTAAGTCCTTCCAGTAATTCTTTTGGAACCATGTGTCAAGATCTTTATACGTGTCTTCGAAGAGTATGTTCGCCATCGAGAAGTACTCTATTGACAGGCTTCTTCCAGCTTCGCCGAATGTAAAGTACTTTTGATCCCTAAATATTAGATACGTTCTGCCAACAGCTATCTTCCTTTCGGAGAGGAGGAGGCTTAAAGGGAGGTTGAAACGAATATTTAGCGCTGACCATGGTATAAGGTCCCCTTCTGCGTGACATTTAAGTGAGCTGAGTATGCGCCCGACTGTTTCCTCCCCCTCCTCCATGAGCGGCGAAAAAGCAAAATGCAGTATAATTATTCTCTTACTCTTGTCACAAATCCACATGTAGGTTGGCTCCCTCAAACCAGTTCCGCTATCGATAACCATGAAACGGGCATTATGTGACGAGATGAAGATATTCTCCATTGTTTTAACCTTTACGTCAACCTTCTTTTTTGCTCTCTTTTCAAGAGTTTTTTTCAAGTTTTCAATAAATGAGCTTGATACTTCAGCCAGAGACTTGATCTTCTTGGGGTCAAAGACATCCCACTTAATCTCCATTATTAAGTTTTCCATCTCAAGCTTAAGATACCCAGAATTTATGTTTCCACCCTCAGTTGTCAGCCTCATCTCCTCTGGAATTTGGAGTAAAAAGCCATTCCACCCAAGCTCTTTAAACTTCAAGGTTTATATCACCGTTTCCCAGCTCACAGCATATATTTGGGCAGCACTCATATACTATTCAGGGAAGAGTCTGAAAAATGTTTTGCCTCAAAAAATAAATTCCCTTTTGAATGGTGGAGAGACGCTTGGGCTTTGATTTCCCCGTTGAGGCCATCTGTGAGGGGACGACCAATATTATTGTTCCTAGGCTTGAGGCTTTTAAGAGGGGAGCATGGGATTATGCCCCTTCTAGAGCCCCTGTCTTCTACAATCCCCTAATGAAACCATGTAGAGATATTGCGGTCCTAGCCCTACAATCCTATCAGGAGATTGTTGGCAGGGAGATTAGGGTCTCTGAGCCGCTGGCTGGCTGCGGCGTCAGAGGAATACGTTTCGCAAGGGAGGTTAGAGGGGTGAGCACAGTCCATCTTAACGATATAAATGCTAAGGCCTGCGAGCTGGCCAGATACAATGTACGGCTGAATAATTTAGAGGGGAGGGTGTTTATCTCAAACGAGGACGCAAATTTATTTTTATCTAGGCACGCGGCCCCCCTCCAGAGATTCGACTTTATAGATATAGATCCGTTTGGTTCCCCAGTTCCATACATTGATTCGGCGGTTAGGGCGTTGAAGGATGGAGGATTACTAGCGTTAACCTCAACCGATTTAGCTACGTTATGTGGGGTTTATCCGAGAGTTGCGTTGAGAAAATATGGTGGCCTGTCCTTAAAGACCGAGTATTCACATGAGATTGCTGTAAGGCTTGTTGCCGGCTGCCTTGCGATGATGGCTGCTAAACATGATATTGGCATAAAAGTGATATTCAGCCATAGTGCAAGCCACTGCATAAGGCTTTACGCGTTAATTGAGTATGGTGCCAAGAGAGCCGATAGCTCAATAAATAATATGGGTTATCTACTCCACTGCCCAAAATGTCTTCATAGAGAACCTCTTCAGGAGATTCTCCCCATGAAATGCGCCTTAAAGTGTCCAGAATGTGGCTCAACGCTTAAAGCGGCTGGCCCATTATGGCTTGGAAAAATAATTGACAAGGCTTTTTGCCTCCTCATGGAAAGAAACCTGGGCAACTTTAAGTATTTGGATGATGGGGTTGCGCGGTTGATAATGTTTGCTAAGGATGAAGCGGACGCTCCGATAACATATTATGTTATTGACAAGATATGTGAGAGGATAAGTATCCCGACGCCTCCAATAGGAGAAGTGATTGATATTATAGGTGGGATGGGTTTTAAGGCCTTCAGAACGCATTTTCATACCAGAGGGATAAGAACAGATGCCCCAGCGTCCGTTGTTGTCAAAGCTGTTAAGGAGGCTGCTGAGAGAAGGCGGCAAAACTCTCTCACCTGATGACAGCTATCACGTCTAAGCTGGCGTCAATGGACTTAACCGAGTGTGTAAGGGCACCTATAGAGATTACATCGGGGCCTAGGCTAGCGTACTCCAGAATATTCTCCTCATTTATTCCACCGGACACCTCAATTAGAACCTTATCGCGAAGACCGAGACCTTTTAATGATTCAATGACTTTGCGGACTTCATCAACCGACATGTTGTCCAGCATTATTATATCGGCGCCTAATTTAACGGCTTGCACAGCCTCATCAACGGTTTTAACTTCAACCTCGATCTTCTTTGTGAAGCTCGCTGAGGAGCGTGCTCTATTCAACGCATTCTCCAGGCTGCCAGCGATAATTATATGATTATCTTTGATCAGGATTTGATCATCAAGCTTCAGTCTATGAGGATCCCCACCGCCGATGAGGACAGCCCTCTTATCAAAGTATCTTAGGCCGGGAGCCGTCTTCCTTGTAGCGGCTATACGTATATTGAATCCAGCCCCCCTCACCTTCTTAATAAGTCTCCTAGTTTCAGTCGCTATTCCACTCATGCGGGAGAAAATATTTAACACTGTCCTCTCAGCTGAAAGTAATGCTTTGCCATCGCCCTCAACTATAGCAACTATGGTGTTTGGCGGCACCTCATCTCCCTCATTCACAAGGAAGTTAACTTTTGCGCCAACCATCTCAAAAAGCATCTTTATCTCATGTAATCCGGCCACGACGGCCGGCTCCTTGACGATTATCTGCGCCCTTACAGTTATCCCTGGAGGCACCACTAGCTCAGTAGTTATGTCGCCTAAGCCCACATCTTCCTCAAGGAAGGCCTCAAGTTTATCTCTTAATAGGTTGGCGGGGAGGCTCAAGTGGCATCCTCTCAGCGGATCATTTTTGTTAATAAGGATTGCAATCTTTATTTAAGGATTATGAACTGGATTGGTCCAGGCGTACCTACCTTCATGGTCAATAACTTCAACCCTAAAATATGTGTATTTGCTTAGATCCCTACGTATTTCAATCTCGGTGACCCCCTCACAGTTGTACTTGACGGATATCCCTTCATTCTTTACTGTCTCCGCGTAGACGGCCTTGTATGAGCCTTCATCAACGTAATCCAGACTTGTAATCATTCTTTCAATTATTCTCTTCCTCTCCGGATCCCTCCAGCAATCTATTATGCCTTGAATTGTATTGAGCGATATTGAGAAGCCTCTGCCGTTAGGCGCAATTAGGTTGAGCTTAACCGCTGGAGTTGACTTCACTCGGATAGAACTTTGCGTATAGTGAAAATAGATTATTTTCGGAGCCATGCTCGAATAGAACCTGCCAGCCCTTATAGACTCTAAAGCATCTTTCAGACGCGCATCGTTAACGTTAATCCATATATAGCCTCCGTCAGCATCTATTGGCGGCCTAACATATCTATGTGCATCGTCTACAGCTATGCCCATAACCTTCCTATTTGATGAGAGAAGGCTGTCCCAGTGAACTAAGCCATATCCCTTAGCCACCTCGACATCGCATCCAGTATTATATATTTCTATGCCAGCATATCCCTGCAGTTGGCTCAAATCTTCATGTGTGAGATTCGACCAGTAGGGGTGTGCTATGATCGCTAATCCGCCTGCGCTATTAACGTAGTCTATTAGGTTTTGCGGATCATTTATACCCAGTATTGCCGGGTCATCTATTCCCAAAATGACTATGTGGTATGGTTCGCCTAGCCTACTTTTCCCCCTAGATACTTCAACCCCAGAACAATATATGCCACTGAAGGATGCGACTTTAGTCAGTTTTTCATGATCTGTTATAGACAGGAAGTCGTAGTTTTTCTCTGCATAAAATCTTGCAACTTCATCTGGGCTAAGTAGGCCATCTGAGAGAGAGCTGTGGCAGTGTAGCGACCCCTTAAGCCAGAGGCCCTCATACATTGAGAGGCCAGCCATTCTCACGCATCCCCAATCAAAGGCTTAAAGATTAAGTAAATATAAGAGAAAGGTTTATAACCTATATCTCTATTTTGATGAAAAAGACTATGGAGTAGAGCATAGAGGAGAATAACCGTGGGTCATAGGAAAGTTAACGCTCCAAGGAGGGGTTCGCTAGCATATTTACCTAGGGCTAGGGCATCACGTATAGTTGGGAGGATAAGGTATTGGCCGGAGGTTGAAGGAGGGCCGGTGCTACTAGGTTTTGCTGGCTATAAAGCAGGCATGACCTACGCAGTAATTATTAATGATGAGCCAGGCTCACCGAACTTTGGAAAGGAGGTTGTTCAACCCGTCACAGTGATCGATGCTCCCCCCATGTATATAGCTGCAATACGCGCATATGTCAGGGACGAAAATTACCTTAAGGCATTAACTGAGGTTTGGGCAGGCACGCTGCCTAAGGATTTCGATAGGGTGATAACGCCTCCAAAAGTGGATACTAAAGAGAACTTAAAAAAGATGGAGGAAGCCATCGATAAGATTGTGGAGTTCAGGGTTTTAGCTGCCACACAGCCAAGGCTGGCAAACCTCTCAAAGAAGAAGCCTGATTTAATGGAGATTAAGATAGGCGGGGGAACAATAGAGGAGCAGTTCGAGTACGCGAAGAAAATCTTAGGGAAAACGGTGTCTGTGGAGGAGGTCTTTAAGGAGGGGCAATTCGTAGACGTTGTAGCTATATCTAAGGGTAAGGGTATTCAGGGTCCGGTTAAGAGGTGGGGTGTAAGAACACTGCAACACAAGAGTCGGAAGACGGAGCGCGGCGTTGGGACGCTAGGCCCGTGGGGAATGAAGAGGGTTATATATACTGTCCCGAGGGCTGGGCAGATGGGCTTTCACCAGAGAACAGAATATAATAAACGCATAATTAAGATTGGTAAAGATGGAAGGGAAGTAACTCCTGAAGGAGGCTTCCTACACTATGGTCCTGTTAAGGGACCATATATAATGTTGAGTGGAAGCGTTCCCGGACCAGCTAAAAGGCTCATAAGGCTTAGATATCCCGCCCGCCCACCTAAAAAGATCAGTCCAACCCCACCCCAGATCCTATTCATATCAACGAAGTCTCAGCAAGGAGTTTAGGTGGATAGAATAATGGTGAGGGTTTTCGCCCGCATTTTCGATCTTGAGGGAAAAGAGGCTGGTAGAATCAGACTGCCCGAAGTTTTCAGAGCCCCATTTAGGCCAGACGTCATAAAGCGCGCGGTTGTAATCCTTCAATCTCATAGGCTTCAGCCTAAGGGAAGGGATCCATATGCTGGTAAAAGGACGACGGCTGAATCTTGGGGTGTTGGCCATGGGCTCTCGAGGGTTCCACGCTTAAATACTGGGAGGGCTGCTTTCGCGCCTGGAACTGTTGGTGGGCGCTTGGCTCATCCGCCTGTCGTTGAGAAGAGGATTTATAAGAAGATTCCGAAGAAGGAGAGGAGATTGGCATTATATTCGGCTATAGCTGCGTCTGCGCAGAAAGAATTGGTTAAGGCTAGGGGGCATGTTATAGATAGTATTCCAGAAATACCATTGATTGTCGTAGATGAGTTTGAGAGTATAAAGAGGGCGAAGGATTTGAGGAGGGTGCTCATGACGCTTGGCGTTTGGCAAGATATTGAGAGGGTTATGGATAGCGTAAAGGTTCGTAGCGGTAAGGGGAAGATGCGTGGAAGGAGGAGAAAGATGGCTGTAGGGCCATTAATAGTCATATCCAAGGATGATGGTATATCTAAGGCTGCCAGAAACCTTCCAGGAGTCGACGTTATCAACGTGAGAGATTTAAACCCAGAGCTATTGGCTCCAGGAGCTCACCCTGGAAGACTAACTATATGGACTAAATCCAGCATTGAGGAGCTTAGAAAGATGACTTTACCCGTATCTGTGGGGGTTGATTAAGATATGGATGCTCATGAAGTCATTATTTATCCGCTTGTAACCGAGGTCACAAGCCGGATGATTGAGAAGGAGAACAAGATGACTTTCATAGTTAATCGCAAAGCGACTAAAGGCGACATAAAGAGGGCTATTGAGGAACTATATCAAGTTAAAGTTAGCAAAGTCAACACAGTGATAACCAGAGATGGAACTAAAAAAGCTTATGTAAAGCTCTCTAAAGAATATAGTGCAACAGACCTCGCCGTTAGATTGGGCATATTCTAGCGGGTGATGTGGTATGGGGAAAAGAATACTGGTCCAGAGAAGGGGAAGGGGCTCCCCAACATTTAGGGCAGCAACCCATAAGCGCGTTGCCCCGGCAAAATATCCAAACCTATCAGGCATAAATATAATGGATAGGGTTTTGAAGGGGCAGATACTAGAGCTGGTCCATGATCCGGGCAGAGGAGCCCCACTAGCTTACATAGAGCTCGAGACAGGCGAGAGATATTACACTATAGCCCCGGAGGGAATTCGCGAAGGTCAGATAATAGAGGTTGGTGGAAAAGCCTCGATAAACGTCGGCAACATTCTTCCAGTTAAAGTAATCCCAGAGGGCACAGTGATATGCAACATAGAGCTCTCGCCCGGGGATGGGGGGAAGATTGCGCGTTCATCCGGATCCTACGCCACAATAATCTCACATACGCCTGAGGGCACTATGATATCGCTGCCATCCGGCAAGACAAGATATGTGAACGATTTATGCTTAGCCACGATAGGTGTTGTGGCAGCATCAGGCCGTACAGAGAAACCTTTTGTAAAGGCCGGCAAAAGGTTCCATTTAATGAGGGCTAAGGGCCATAAATATCCGAGAGTACGTGGCAGAGCCATGATAGCAGCTCTACATCCATTCGGAAGTGGTAGGAGAGGCGCAAGAAAACCCACAACAGTCTCACGTAATGCGCCACCTGGAAGGAAAGTTGGGCTCATAGCCGCTAAAAGAGCTGGCAGGAAAAAGAGAAAGTGACCCTGAGACACCCATCTTAGTAACATCTTTGAGATCAATAATCTTCATTACTTTAAAAGGTGGAAGCAAGAGTAGAGGAGAGGGTATGCTCAGATAGCATTTCAGAAAGAAATAAATTATTTATAAAAGAATTAAAATAACCATTGCCAATTAAAAGAGATTCGTGGTGAAGATATGGTTAGAATGCGCTTTGCCGTAATTCTTCCCTTCGGCGACATCTACGACACAAAGAATTTGATTCTCATGAAGCAGCTAGGCTGCACAGACGTCATCGGCCATGGCCCTCCAACGCCGAGGGGTTCGGAAGTCTGGGAGTATGGAGACATTATCCAAATTAAGAGACGTGTTGAAAGTTATGGTTTAAAACTGGAAGTTCTTGAAGATGGACCTCCAATAGAGAAGATAATATATGATTTGCCGGGAAAGAAGGAGCAGCTCGAAAACTTCTGTAAGTCACTGGAGAATTTGGGTAAAGCTGGCATAAAAGTTATAAAGCCGCAGCACATGCCCCCAGTTCCAAATATGATTTGGAGGACTGAGATTGATAAGCCGACTAGGGGTGGAGCAACCTCAACGGCTTTCGACTACGAGCTCGTGAAAGACATTCCGCCAACAGTTAGATTCGGTGCATATAAGGAAGAGGATATATGGAAAAATCTCGAATACTTCCTCAAGAACGTTGTTCCAACCGCTGAAGAAGCAGGGGTTGTGATAACGTTTCACCCAGATGATCCGCCGATATCGCCTATCCAAGGCTTCCCCAGAATCCTCAGGAGCGTAGAAGCCTTCGATAAACTACTCAGCATTGTTCCGAGCGATAATGTTGGCGTATGTTTCTGTCAGGGATGTTTCGCGGAGATGGGGGTTGATGTTATAGCAGCCATAAAGCATTTCGGTAAAAGAAAGAAGATATTCTTTGCACACTTTAGAAATGTTGTAGGTTCGGTGCATGAGCCGGGAGGCTTCCAAGAAATCTTTCATGATGATCCATCTGGTAGAGTTGACATGTTTGAGGCTATGAAAGCCTACTATGAGGTTGGATTTGAGGGGCCGATGAGGCCTGATCATGCGCCAAAAACCATAGCTGATCTATTCTTAGAATGTCTCATTGGAGGACACCCTGGATACTACATGATAGGAAAAGTTCTTGCCCTCGGATACATGAAGGGGCTTGCTGAAGCTATTGAGAAAACATTCTTTAGAGAAAAGGCATCAGAGAAAAAGTAGAAACCATATAGTTTTCCTTTTTCTTAGGATCATTTTTTAAGAAATTTCTCCAATAGATCTGGTCTAGGCGGATAGGCATCTCTTAAAGGTATTCCTGAGGCTATCATTCTTCTGATGGCATCCTCTTTAATCTCAACCTCGCTAGCCTTCACAGCTATTTCCTTAGCTTTCTCTTTCGGTATGACTATAACTCCATCCGCATCACCCATTATTATATCTCCCGGCCTTATGTGGACCCCTGCGCACACGATGTCGACGTTAACTTTGTACGGTACAATTACGCCTCCTATATGCTCAGGCGTTGTGTTCCTTGCAAATACAGGGAAATTAAGCTTAAATATATTTGGGCTGTCCCTAATGCCCCCATCAGTAACTATGCCCGCAGCACCTTTAGCCTTAAAGCCGAATGTTATGCAATCGCCGAATACCCCTACGTCGCTTCTGCCAAGTGCCGCTGCAACTATAACCTCTCCACCTTTAACTAAGTCGTATGCTTCATGAACGGCGTTTCCCTTAAACCCCATACTAACCGCCTCTTTAAACTCTATATATTGTATTGTTAGGGCTGGGCCAATAACCCTCATATTGGGCAGAAGGGGCTTTACCCCAGAAAGTAAGAATCTTGCCCTAGATTCGCCCAAAAGGCTGTAGGCGGTTGCAACTGAGGCATGGTCCAGCAGCTCTAAAACCTCATTCAGGTTGACTTCCTCCATCCTAAACACCGTATAAATAGTGTTTAGGCATTATTCTTAAGCATTTTCCTATTAATGTCGGATACAAAAGCATCTACATCACGTTATGAAACAATAATCTTATAACCTAGTCCCTCCAATCTTTCTCTTCTGAGCCAGGTTGAACTGATATGGGAAAGACAATCTCAGAAAAAATATTTAGCTTCGCATCTGGCAGGGACGCCTATGCCGGCGACATTATAGTAGCAAATATTGATGCAGCCATGGTTCATGACGGAACAGCGCTCCTAGCAATTGAAGCCTTTAGAGAGATAGGCGGCAAAGCTCTCTGGAATCCATCTAAGATCGCCCTAGTCATAGACCACGTTGCCCCAAGCTCTAACGAAAACTTCTCGAGAGTTCATAGGATTATGCGTGAGTTCGCCCATAAATATGGTGCCATCCTCTATGACGCTGGGTCTGGGATATGCCATCAGCTCATGGTTGAGTCTGGGCTGATTTATCCCGGCTCACTTATAGTCGGCGCCGACTCACATACATGTACATATGGCGCCCTAGGAGCCTTCGCGACAGGTATAGGCTCAACTGAGATGGCTGCAGTGCTTATGTCTGGAAAATTGTGGTTTAAAGTCCCGGAAACCATTAGGATTGATGTAAACGGCTCTTTGCCGCCAATGGTTCTGCCAAAGGATATTATTCTAAAGATAATTGGGACTATTGGGGCTGACGGAGCAACATATAAAGCTGTGGAATATCATGGGGAAACAATTAGTGCGATGAGTATTGATGGGCGCCTAACGCTCTGTAACATGGCTGTTGAGATGGGCGCTAAGACCGGCATAATTGAGCCAGATGAAAAAACACTAAAGTTTCTACTCAGCTTAGGGGTTAAGGAGCACATAGCTCTGAAGAGCGATGAGGATGCTGAGTATGCTGAGAAAATCAGCTTTAATGTCTCAGACCTTGAACCCATGATTGCATGCCCACACTCAGTAGATAACGTTAGATCCGTTAAGGAAGTTGAGGGTAAGGAGGTTGATCAAGTATTTCTTGGCTCATGCACAAATGGGCGTATAGAAGACTTAAGAATTGCCGCAGAAATACTTAAGGGAAGAAGGGTTAAGGAAGGAGTCCGCATGATAGTTATCGCAGCATCAAGAAACATATACCTGCAAGCTCTAAGGGAAGGATTAATAGATGTCTTCATGGAGGCGGGATGCATAATTTGCAACCCGGGATGCGGACCCTGCGCGGGCGCACATCAGGGAATACTCGCTCCGGGCGAAGTATGCCTATCAACATCTAACAGGAACTTTAAAGGCAGGATGGGGAGCGCTGAAGCGGAAATATATCTGGCTTCTCCAGCAACAGCTGCGGCAACAGCCTTAGAGGGGAGAATAACCGATCCAAGAACATTCCTAAAACGTTAGGAGGGGGCTTGTATGAACGTGAGAGTTACGGGCCGGGCTTGGAAGTTTGGCGACAACATAAACACCGACCTAATTATCGCTGGAAAATATAAGCTGAGCATAACTAATATAGATGATCTGTCGAGGCATGCCATGGAGGCTCTGGTACCCGGCTTTGCAGAAAAGGTTAAGAGGGGGGATATTATTGTGGCTGGAAAGAATTTTGGATGTGGCTCAAGCCGTGAGCAGGCCCCTCTGGTCCTTAAGCATCTTGGCATAGGCGCCGTGATAGCGGAATCCTTCGCCCGAATATTTTATAGGAACTCGATGAATATAGGGTTGCCGGCACTTGAATGTAAAGACGTGAATAGAGTGTCGGATGGCGACATCTTAGAGATAGATTTAGCTGAGGGGTGCGTGAAGAACCTAACAAAAGGTGAGGTTTACAGGGTCAAGCCTATACCACCAGCCCTGCTAGAAATACTGGTTAATGGCGGCCTAGTAAACTATGTTAAAAAATATGGTAGATTGCCATGGTAGGCCCTGTGACCTAAAGAGCTCCCCTACTTCTCTGGCACGTAAATCTCTTCATCTGGTCTAGGCAGCCTATCTTTAACTGGCGGTAGTGGTGGGCCGCCTCTCTTCGGCTCTGAAAGATAATAGTATGCTGTGCTTGAGATATCTAGGGTGAAGGTGTTTGCATGCCCATGCTCAATTGTAGCTTTTATACTCTTATAGAACCTAATAGGATCTTCGATATAATAACGATAAACTGTTTGCTTCCTCTTCCACGGCCACCCCTTTGTTCCACTATACAGGATTATGCCATGGTATGGGGCATTATACTCCTGCTGTGGGCTATAAGCGCAGTTAAACCAGTCTTCAGTCCCCGTTCCATGAATTGAGGGGGGCCATTCTTCACCATCGACGAATACCATATCGTCGCCCTCACCATACCAATCATCTGGGTTCCGAACAAAGCAGTCTATGTCTAGGTGTGCCCCGCAATATATTCCGTTTCCTTCAGCCTCAAGGATCACATAATTGTGCTTGCCATCCCTATTGTACCATCTTGGGTCTTTCATCATCGTCTCTCTGCTAAGTCTCTCTTTGTAGGCCCATCCTTCAGTATTAGCCTCCCGCCTCCATTGAACATGGAAGTATGCCAGATCCTCCACAGCCTTAACGGAATCATAGAGCTCATAGTCTATGTAGAAGTAATGCCAGTAATCTCTCTCCCCTTGATTCTCAACTTCTATAATCGCCCTGCTCTTAAATGGCATAGGCCACCATGAATTGAATCCCTTTCCATCCTGGGGGCTCATCTGGAGCGGGAGCGAGACAAAGTTCTTCCGCATACCGTGACCCATGCCAAAAAAGTCTCCTATTGGGCACTCAACGCTGGGCTCTGGGCAGCCATCCCAATAAAACCTCAAAACTATCCTGCGCAAATAGTCTTCCTGCGGGATTCCGAGAGTCATCCAGATGTGCTTGATGCAAGCCGGCCCCTCAATATCAGCTATTATTCTCCTTTCACCGCCCTTAATTAACCAGGCGTCAGCATTCCCTCCAGTCCTATCGTAGCTTGAGACTCTACGGCTCCTATAGTTCCTTAAGCGGGGTAGGGAGGCAAGGCTCGAGTAGCCTATCATGTTCCACACCCAGTCTAAGATCTAGATTAGTGGGATTTAAGCCTATCCTAAAAAATTGAGACTTTAGGGGATGCGTAGCCCGCCATGTATAACTGGAATTAAAACTATCTCATCTCCATCTTTGATCACCGCTTCTGGGCCGCCTAGCAGACTTATCTCCTTACCATTAACAAGAACTATGGTGTTAGGGCGCGGATCCTTTAGTTCTGGATCTAATAAAAAGTCTCTTAGCCCATCCACTTCTTCCAAAATTCTTTCAATAACTTCCCTAAGCCTCAGCTCTCCGCTCAGATTAAGCAGTATCTCTTCTCTCCCAGCGACTTTCTTAAATAATCCCAGCATCCTAATTTTAACTACCATGCGCGCTCACGATACTCATAGATTTAAGGGGTGATAAATAAATATGCTCTTAAAGCGCACCTATATAATGATCAAGATATGTTTGATAAGTCAAGCCGACCCATAGTTAGGCGGGCTGAAGTATCGGACTTAGCAAGATTATATGAAATAGAGGTGAAATGTTTCCGCGAAGATGCCTTTCCACCATCATATATAATGAAATTTATTAGATCCCCACAGTACATGACGCTTGTTGCCGTTTTAGAGGATAAAGTTGTCGGCTTCGTAGCGGCTGCCTTAGAGCATTTTGGGGACTATTGCGTTGGGCATGTATACTCTATAGATGTTGACCCAGAGTATAGGCGGAGGGGTATAGGGTCACTTCTACTAAAGTCTATTGAGGAGGATTTGAGGGCGGCTGGAGCCAAAGCCTGCTACCTAGAGGCGCAAAAAGATAATGTAGCCGCCATAAACCTCTACCTTAAGCATGGATACAAGGTCGTTGGAACAATAAGAAACTATTATGGCGTCGGGAAAGATGGATTAAAGCTCATGAGAGAATTGTGAATTGACAGGGCTGAAAACAGTGGAGGCGCAGGGACTTAATATGGCTTCTATAACATTTAAATTGGAAACAATGGCATGAATTATTGAGGGAGAGAAGAATGGTCCATTGTGTGAAGTGCGGTAAGGATGTGCCTGGTGACGCAAATTACTGCCCATACTGTGGTTCGCCGCAGAGGGGCGTGAAGCAAGCCATTTACGAGGTTTCATCAGACGATTTAATAGAGAAGGTTAAGGAAGTGATCCGTAAGGGGAAAGTCTCTAGAATAATAGTGAAAAACGAGAAAGATGAAACTCTCCTGGAAATGCCCGTAACAGTCGGCTTAGTCGGAGCCCTATTAGCTCCTTGGGTTGCAGCATTAGGCGTTATAGCAGCCCTGGTGACAAGATGTAAAATAATAGTTGAGGAGAGAGATTAGGCCGCTGGAGGCAAATATGCATGTTAGAGTTAAAGATCGGGCATAGGGGCGCTAAGGCATATGAGCCGGAAAATACTATACGTAGTTTTAAGAGGGCTCTTGAGCTAGGCGTAAACGCCATTGAGCTCGATGTTAGAAAAACTAAGGACAATGAGCTAGTAGTCATTCATGACGCTGAAGTTGATAGGACGACAAATGGTAAGGGCTTGGTCAGCGAGCTAACTCTCAAAGAGATTAAGGAGCTCTCCACAGAGAAGGGTGAGAAAATACCCACTTTAGAGGAGGCACTCGAATTCCTTGATAGAAAAGTGAAGATACTTATAGAGTTAAAGGAGGTTGGAATTGAGGATAAAGTTTTAGAGCTCGTTAAAAAGAAGGGTTTGGAGGATAATGTGATAATAATTTCGTTCTATGAGGAGGCCCTTAGGAAGATTAGAGACTTAAACGATAAAGTTGAAACGGGGCTGATTTACGTGAAGCATAAGGACCCTGTGGGGGCAGCTCTCTCACTAAGAGCCCAATATTTATTCCCAATGTATAAGTTTGCTCACACATCTCTCATTAAAAAAGCTCATGAAAAAGGCCTAAAAGTCGTGGTATGGACAATAAATGCTCAGGAAGAAGCAATAGAGTACGCAAAGAAAGGCGTTGATGGAATAGCGAGTGATAGGCCAGATATATTAAGAGATATAACCTAAGAGGTTAAGCGGCTTTCTTCAGAAGGTTCTCGAGTGAAGCCTTAGCTAGTAGAGTCTTTATTTCAAATGGATTAATCCTTAGCCTAACCTTGCCACCTTGAACCTCAAGAGCCCTTATAGGGTTCTCCATTAAGTCGGCTTCGTAAACCTCCTTAACATCGAAATTAAACCGAATTTCAGCAAGAGCCCCCTCGCCGGAAGCATCGTAAGCTCTGATTATTAGGTTATTTCCATCTTCTGATTCTTTTAGGCATGAGATGACTATATTACTCGGCCTAACATCGATCAGACTAGCTTCCTCGCTTAGGTCACCCTGCCCCATCCGATCTAAGACAGCACATGCTATAAGCGGATGATTTATCTCCCACCCAATCCTAAACGTTAAGGCATCCCTCCAATTGCCCCTATGAGGATATAAAGAGTATACTACTTCATGGGTTCCCTGATCAGGCTTAGGATCAGGGCTGTAGCTTGTTCTAATGAGCGTCATCCTTATAGTGCCGCCATCAACATCAAATCCATGCTTACAGTTATTGGCTATGCTTAAGCCATATTCATCATCGTATAAGTCAACCCACCTAAGCGCAGGGTACTCCGTTCCATCTGGAGGTCTCTCAATGCACCCGAAAGGTATTTCGAATGCAGCTCTAGGTCTATTAAGTATCGGCGCGTAGGAGATTTTAAGCATCGGCGCATCCGTCTTTTCATCTGCCAGCTCTTGCCAATTAATTAGCACCCGAAAATCTATTCTTGGCAGACCATCATAGAGGCTTATATACTGAAGTATTTCGGAGCTGCGGTACTTCCGGGAGACTTTAATTGTAGCCCTCACAGGACCGCTTTCAATAAGCTCTACTTCGGCTCCATCGACAAGGTTTTCCACATGAGATATAGGCCCAATTATCCATGCGGACATCGGATGCGGCATTTCATATAAGACCTGCATAAGATTGCTAAATACCGGCTTCGTATAGGGGTATCTGTCCTCCTTAAATACGATCCTCTCATTAACTTTATCATATAGCGCTCTTATCGTACCTGAGCCCCTCTTAATCTCAAGCCTAAAGTAATTATTCTCCAAGGAATCGCTGCCAGATAATAGGCTTGTCTCCTTCTTGGGGCACCCCTCAACTATATAGTAAACCTTATAACCAATCGATGGCATCCGTGCAAGAAACATCACTTCATCCTCGCAGATCTGAATTGGGTGTTCTTCCCTCCCATCATAGGATACTGCTACAGCGTTCTTTGGAAGAAGATCCTTAGGAACCTTTACTTTCACAAGGTCGACTCTATCCCAAGATAAGGTGTTTACAACTATTACAGGTATACCATCCCTAGAAAATTTAATTCTTTCAGAAAGGGTCCTCAGCGTTAGATCTATTATATCCTCTGTAGCATTAACTACCTCCTTATAGAGCTCTCTTGGATATTCGTATGCTTCAGCGCTTCCACTTCCATCGAGAATATCGTGGAACTGGTTGAACAACATCTTTAACCATAACTCTCTAAGATTACTCTTCTTGCTTAATCCAGCAATTACACACATTTTTTCCGCATCTACTAGAAGAGACTCACATAAACGATTATACTTTTTAATGTCACCATGAGTTGTGTAGCATCCATCAAAAGTAAACTGCAGTTCATCATTAATTACGGGTATGGACAGCCCCCTCTCCTCGATCTCCCTCTTAGCCTCGTCAAAGAATTGGTGGACTGAGCTGAAAATTAAGCTTGGCAATGTAGGCTTTTTCCTCATCTCGTATACTGCTTCAATATCTTCTATCGTCGCGCCTCCACCATGATCGCCAGCACCATAAACGAACATGCTAGTCTTAAGACCGTAGCGCTTATACAAATCTAAAACTAGGCTCATAATGTTTCTGGGAGACACGAAATTATTATAGACGCTTGTGAAGGCTAAAACCCTCGATCCATCGGCCCCCTCCCACCAGAATATTGGATGCCCCTTACCGCAGCGCATAAAGTAATAGTATTCTATGCCGAACTTCCTTAAAACCTGTGGTAGCGTCCATATATGGCCGAATGTATCCGGCTCCCAGCAGACCCTGGGCTTAACTCCAAACTTCTCATATATGTAGCGTTTTGCATACAGGAACTGCCTCAGCAAGGCCTCTGTTCCAGCCATGTTCAGGTCCGCTTCAACCCACATTGATGCAGTGACGTCCCAGTTGCCCCTCTCAATATGCCTCCTTATTCTTTCAAAGAGGTCTGGGAAATTCTCCTCAATAGCTCTGTAAGTCACGGCCTGACTTTGCGAGAAATGAAAGTCGCCATACTTCTCAATTAGGTTCACCATGGTGGAAAATGTGCTCTTAATAGTGTTGAGCGTGTCTTTCCAGGGCCAGAGCCAATTCATGTCTATGTGGGCGTGAGCTATTAAATGAACCCTAAACTTTTTAGCTTCTGCGGTGAGAGACAAGAGCTTTGCGCGAGCCTTTTCTATCTCATTAAGTAGGTGTTGAGGCTCTCCATTAATAGAGTTGAGATCGAACTCTTCAAGAACCTTTTCCGTTAAGCTTCTGTCTAAAATTTCAGTGAATCTTACCTCTTCAATGAAGGATTCTATCTCAAAAGCTACTTTCTCAACATTACTATAGGTTACGTAAAATTGTGGTATGCTTACTGGCTCATACTTAGGGAATAGATGTACGGCTACCGTGTATGTTTTTCCAGCCTCAGCCCTCTCGTCTAAGATTATTCTCGGTCTAAGCTCCAGCCAGTAGTCTGCGCTTAAAACTAGTCTCCCATCTACAAAAACTTCACTCTTATCAACTATTACCGAAGAATTAAGCTTTACGACGGAGCCCAGAACCTTTATTCCTTCAATATTATCTGGAACAGTTATCTTGCATCTAAGCCACCCCTCACCCCTCCTAGCATCAAAGACCATTGGCAGCTTAACCGACTGCCAATTTGAATCGTCAAAGTCAGGCTCTTGGGCTCCTAGAGCCTCGCCCTGAAGAAACTTCCAGAAGATCTCACTTCTATACTTAATTATTTTGCTGAGTTTCTCCCTTAAAGCTTCGAGGACACGACTGATGATATGGACTTTGTTATCCAGATTTCTCTCCCCACAAAATATGAGGGAAATTATTCTGGAACTGTCACCCACTTGCCTTTCTCAGCGGATTCAAGTATTGCCTCCATAACCTCTTGGCACTTCAATCCATCGTAGAATGTTGCACCCCAGGGCGCTATCGGCTTATCATTAACTACGCAGTCTATGAAGTGGTGGACCTCGTGAACAAACGTGTGCTCCCACCCAATTATATGCCCATGAGGCCACCAATACTCAATGAATGGATGAACAGTCTCCGTGACGAGAATATTCCTGAAGCCCATTCTATCAGCCGGATCCCTCCTCGAGTAAACTTCCAGTTCATTCAGCCTCTCAAGGTTAAAGCATATTGACCCCTCAGTTCCATGTATCTCTACTCTCTGATAGTTTTTCCTTCCAGCGCAGAACCTTGAAGCCTCCAAACTACCTATAGCCCCATTCTTGAATCTGACGAGCGATATAAAAGCATCGTCGACGTCAACAATCCCCTTCTTTGAAGGATCTTCTGGCAGCGGGCGCTCTTTAATGAATGTTTCTGTCATGCCGCAAACAGAAGATATTTCGCCGACAAGAAACCTAGCCAAATCTATTATATGTGAACCTAAATCTCCTAAGGCTCCAGACCCAGCTATATCCTTACGAAGCCTCCAAACTAACGGGAAGTTTGGATCCATAATCCATTCCTGTAGGTAAACAGCCCTAAACTGCAGGATCTTCCCAATATAGCCCTCATCTATGAGCTTTTTAGCTAACCTTATTGCCGGGACAAAACGATAGTTAAACGCCGTCATATGTTTTATTCCGGCCTTCTCGGCAGCCCTATACATTTCTCTAGCCTCCTCCACAGTCCTCGCTAGCGGCTTCTCACATAGGACGTGCTTCCCACTCTCAGCAGCCTCGATTGACGGCTGGGCATGCATATTGTTTGGCAGACCATTATCAACCATTTCAACATCTTTGTCTTTTATCAGCGCCCTCCAATCAGTATAATACTTCTCGAAGCCATATCTCCTCGCGGCTTCAGCCACAGCCTTCTCCGTCCTTCCAAATATTGCCACAAGCCTCGGTTTGGCTGGAGGCGGATAGAAGAACATTGGCATCTTTATATACGCGTTTGCATGAGCTTTACCCATGAAGGCATAGCCAAGCAGGCCGACGCCTATCTCCCTTATCTCCTTAACTTCGCCGACAACCCTACCCATTCTAATAAAGCCTACTTCCTTCTCCTCCGCCATGGGTTCACCACCAAATCTTCTCTAATGGCTTCTTGATGATTAAAGGCTTTAAGAAGGCTATGCACTTTTCACATCCATCCTCGCGGCTCATAACTGGATCCTCATGTTCATAGCTTAACACATAATCGTATCCAACCTCAACAAAAGCTGTCAATATCCTCTTCCAATTTATGTCACCCCAGCCGACAACACGGAACCTAAAGCCTCTATCAGGCCTGCGCCAAGAGCCTGTGGGTATGCAGCCAGAAATCGGAAGATTCTCCTTAACGAGCTCCGCATCCTTTGCGTGGGCATGATAGATTCTGTCACCAAACCTTTTAATGAATATCACTGGATCTATACCTTGCCAGAGGAGGTGGCTCGGATCAAAGTTGAAGCCGAACTCTTTCTTACCATTTAAGGTTTTAATTGCGCGCTCAGCAGTCTCGATATTGTATGCCTGCTCCTGCGGATGAACTTCATGCGCAAACTTCACGCCATGGGCTGCGAAATGATCTAGGATCACGCCCCAACGTTCAGCAAAGATCTCAAATCCCCTCTCGAAAATCTTCTCGTAAGCTGGCGGAAAAATATACCAAGCGCCCCAATTTGGAGCGCCAATAAAACCATTTACTACTGGGACATCTAGGGCGGCTGCGGCTTCAGCCGTCTTCTTCATGCGCTCTATTCCATACTTGATCTTTTCTTCAGGTGTCCCCTTAAACCATTCATCGGTTGACTCATCATGTGGTCCCAGAACAAGCTGCCCCTCAAGGTGATTGCTTAACGCTGAAATTATTAGCCCATATTTCTCCACAGTTCTTTTATACTCAGTTGCGCCTCCACTGAGAATCTTCTCTATATCTATGTGGTTACTCCCCTTCCATGCAGCTATCTCAACAGCCTCATAGCCAAGCTTTGAAACGTACTCCAAGACTTTCTCAAGGGGCAATTCGTTAAATAATATTGTGAATATGCCTATCTTCAAACAAAATCCCTCCACCAGCAAGAATACTTATAATTTTATAGAATAAATATTTTTGGTATTTCAATTTAGACTTCAAGGTCTTCGATACCGGCACCCTCATCTTCTTCTCGCCGTTTCTCATAATCTTTCTCAAGCGTATACCTTCTCGTCCTTGGATCACAGCTAATTTTACCCTCCTCAAAGAGCTTGCGTAGCGATCTGAAGACGGTCTTTGGGGTTTTATTTAGCCTTTCAGCTATTTCTAGGAGGGTTAAAGGTTCAGAAGTCTTCAGAAGATTCAATATCTCATCCTCCAGCTTACCCATATAATCACCACCCTACTCAGATGAAGCATAACCAATTTAAGCTTTAAATTACTTTAATTATTAAACCAACTTAAACGGTCATTTTTGCAGAAGATGCCCCTTCATAAACTTTAAATTCTTAGCTCACCCCTCTAAGAAATATGGAAAGGATAAATATTGCCTTAATTGGATGCGGAGGCATATCTGCCTCTCATATTGAAGGTTTTAGAATCCTAAGTACAAGGGGCCTAAAGGTCTTCAATATTAAGGCCGTATGCGATGTTATTGAGAAAAACGCTGAGGAAAAATCTAACTTAATTCAATATTTCCAAGACTTAAAGCCAAGCGTTTATACAGATGTGGAAAGAATGCTTAAAAATGAGAGCTTGGACGCTGTTGACATATGCCTACCACATAATATACACCATACTGTGGCATCACTATGCTTAGAGAAGGGGCTGCACGTTATAATTGAGAAGCCCCTGGCGATAACTATGAGGGCTGCAAGAATAATCATCGATGAGGCGTCAAAACACAACAGAGTGCTAGCTGTTGCGGAGAACTATAGAAGGGCCCCAAAGGAAAGAGCGTTTTGGTGGGCTATAAGGGAAGGGTTGATTGGTGAGCCACGCATCAACCTGTGGGCTGGTATAAGCTGGGGGCCGAAACCATGGGGTTGGAGGGAAGATAAGTTTGCTGCTGGTGGGAGCTGGGTTTTTGACGGTGGCGTGCATTGGGCTGATCTGGACAGATATCAGCTCAATAGGGAGGCTGTTGAGGTCTTCGCAATGTGCCACACCTTCGACCCAATTAAGGAAGGCGTTAAGGTAACCGTTGATGATATGACCATGGCAATAATAAGGTATGAGAAAGACGTCTTTTCTCAGTGGATTTGGACAAGGGCGGCCCCGGCTAAAAGAGCCTACACGCACACAATCTACGGCTCGAGGGGAGCGCTTTCAGACGATGGAATCCACATTGAAACAGAGCTTGGTAGAGTTGAAACTCGATCCATAGGCACACTTATAGAGGAGATGCATAGAAGTCTCCCAAAGGAGACGCTGGAAAAATTCTTTCCTAGGGGAATAACCGATACTTTTGCCATCGAGCTATACGACTTTTACGATGCGATAGTCAGTAAGAGGAAGCCGGAGGTCGATGGTATTGAAGCATATAAAGATATGGCAATACCTCTGGGCTTCTATGAGTCAGCGAAGATAAATAAGCCAGTTAGAATAAAAGATGTAGAAGATCTGCTGGTCGAAGAGTATCAGAGAGAAATTAATGAGAAGCTCTCAATAACATAATCGACCATAAAAATCCCTTCTATCAATTTTCCCTTTTTTCCCTTAAGATATCTATTTTTCAGGCAGAGCAATGTAAATAGGGGCGCGACTAATAACTTTAACATGTGGTGAAGATATTTGGGAAAGTGCACTATTTGCGGTGCAAGTTCACCTCTGATTTCCAGCAACTTGGGCGTATGCTCTGCATGTATTAAAGGGAAGCCTGATGAGGCGCTTGAAGTAGTTAGCAGGGTGCGCAGACTTTCACGAGAGGCATTTGAGCTACCTCCGGATGTGCCGAAGAGCTCAAGTGGATTAAAGTGTGGTATGTGTGCAAACGAGTGTGCAATTCCTCCGGGTGGGAAAGGCTTCTGCGGGCTAACATATAATGCTGGCGGTAGCCTCATACGCCTAGGCGGAACACAGGATAAAGGCATCTTAGAATGGTATTATGATCCGCTGCCGACAAACTGCGTGGCTTGGTGGTTTTGTCCAGGATGCACTGGGGCGGGCTTTCCTAAATACGCCTACAAGCCGACCGCTGAAGGCGGCTACATGAACCTAGCGGTGTTTTATGGGGCATGCAGCCTAGATTGTCTCTTCTGCCAAAACTGGCATTACAGGAGCTTATCACAGAAATTAAGCCCCTATTTAAGCTGTGAGGAGCTAGCGGGGAAGGTTAATGAGAAGGTTTCATGTATATGCTTCTTTGGCGGCGACCCTTCAGTTCAGATGCCGCATGCTCTGAAGACTAGTGAAATAGCGCTGGAAGAATGTGGTGATGGGAGGCGCATACTGAGGATATGTTGGGAGACAAACGGGAACATGAGTAGGGTTTTTGCTCTTAAAGCAGCCGAACTATCACTTAAGAGCGGTGGCATTGTGAAATTCGATCTTAAGGCATGGAACGAAAACATTTATAGAGCTTTATGTGGAACATCGAATAAGCCATCCTTTGAAAACTTTAGGATTATAGGCGAAAAATACTTTAGAGAAAGGAGCGAGGTTCCAGTATTAACGGCCAGCACCCTTTTAATTCCAGGATATATAGATTCATCCGAGGTTGAGGAGATAGCTAGATTCATATCAGACATCGATCCTAATATCCCATACACTTTACTTGCCTTCTACCCGCAATATGTCATGAACGACCTGCCGACAACCAGCAGGAAACAAGCTTACGAATGCTACAACATAGCTAAAAGATATCTTAGAAATGTGAAGCTGGGAAACGTTCACCTGCT
>Ga0209080_1000193_pt1 | contig 47557 bp, 61 predicted proteins | sample JNZ110809AmetaG_FD_184123 | JGI IMG/M metagenome (GOLD analysis project Ga0209080, IMG submission 184123) | Hot spring microbial communities from Jinze hot spring, China to study Microbial Dark Matter (Phase II) - JNZ 110809A (SPAdes) (version 3) ...
AATGCTTAAGCGCGGAAGGGTTTGTGAGCAGTTAACTGGGAGCCTTCGGATCTTGGTGAGAGTGAGCTATGGTTTGCTTATGGAGTTCTCAGAGCACTGCAACTCAATAAGGAAGCTAGGCCCTATTTATTTAAGGGAGGGGTGTAAAAATGGCTAAGGTGGCCTTCATTTCAGGCCCAATCCAAGGATTAGAGGATAAGCAGCACTACAGAGATAAGATGAGGAGAATTCTCACTAAATATGGCTACGAGATCATAGATCCATGGCAGCGTGAGAAAATAATATATCGGGCTTTCGAAGGCAGCCGTGTGGAAATTTCTTCTCCAAGAGACTTTATTAGAAGAGACCTTGAAGACATTGATAGGTGCGATGTTCTCGTCGCCTACATGCCCAGGCTTTCAGCTGGAACATGCATGGAACTATTTTACGCTAAGCTTAGGGGTAAGAGAACGATCACCATCTGTAGACTTAAGAATCCAAGTCCATGGATAATAGAGTTCTCAGATGTGGTCGTCAAAAACTTTAGGGAGTTTGAGAGGGTTTTAAGGGAGGGGCTGCTAAGCTAACATCTACGGTTATGCTGCTCCGACTGCTTTACCTCACCAACCTTCTCTAGGAAATCGGATATTGAGGAAGCCTTAACAAGGCTCTTCACAACAATAGTTTTACCGCGCAGCATATCAAATAGCCTTTTAACCTCCCTATCCTCAAGCTTTGCGACATTTATGAATATCATTGAAGAGAAGTACTGCGCAAATAAATATGGGTCCCTCCTTATCACGAATGGCGCCTGCTCGGCGACGAGCCTAAAAGTCCCGACATCTTCAACCTCAATAAATTCCTGAACCATACCCCAGCACCAAAATAATCTACGAAGCCAGACAAGATAATAATGTTTTGCCTATTTTAGCGCCGGGCTCTGGGCAGAAGATACGATAATATGAAAGATGTCAGAATCATGGCGGCAATGAACAATGTTAGCAACCCTAAGATGAGGCTTCCCGTAACAAAGTATCCATAAACAATTATTCCAAGAGATATGACGCTAAAAATTACTTCCAGAAACCTTTTTGCTCTATGTTCACATTTAACATGGCGCGTTAAGAAGAGTGAGCTGCCTGCAAACATCATAGCTGAGCCAATGATCATTTCGACAACATCTCCAGAAAGAAAGCCAGATATAAACATTGAAAAGCCCAGCAATGTTAAAATGGCATCTCCAATCCAGACCCTTGGCTCCGCATCCCTCTTATAAAGTTTATGAACCGGGTAGAAGAAGACTGCGATTAAAGCGAAGAATGAAATAAGGAAAATCGCTTTTAAATCCATGCAATTCACCACTAAACCCTAAAGGGCCTTCTCCAAAATAAATATTAAAGTATATTTTCCTTTAGTCTTCCCACCTCATTATCTCCCTTAAATAGTCTCTCACGATATCCTTCAGTGATTCAACGTTACTAACGGAGCTTATTGTTTTTCCCTCTTTAATTAACCGTTTTATATCGTTGGGGTCGGCGTAAGGTAAACCGTCAATCCACCTGATGTTTAGCTCGCTGGCCGGAACAACTGATATATGATATTTCTCGAAGATCTCTAGGGCTTGATGGGACATCGTTCCATTAATGATCACTGCCTTAATCCCTCTTTTAGCTAGGTTTTCAGCTGTTGACGAGCCCCCGCCGCTTGGATCCATTATGTAGACTAAGTCGCCAACCTTAATATTATATAGCTTGAAAGATTTATCAAGCCCCTCCCTAGTGAACGATTCGATCGGCTTCAGTAGAATTAGCCCCTCCCTTGATTCTGAGCCGCTTAAGGATTGGAGCCTGCTAAGCGCCTGCCTATAGGCTTCTATTTGGGCTTCCTGCTCCGCAATCTTATCCCTGAGAACTCTTATCTCCTCATAGAGCTTTCGGTACTCACGCTCCCTCCTTATCTGGAGAACCTGCTCGCTACGAACCTTCTCTAGGGCATTCCTAAGGCTCTCAACCTCAGTCTCCAGAGCCCTTATTTTTAAGTGCAGCTCCCTATTCGCCTCTCTCAGGATCCTGTTTCTCTCCCTCTCAAGCATAAGCCTTCTAGTAAGATTCTCTATAATCTCCCTCATCTTCTCTTCAGTTGATATAACGGGTCCAAGGATAGGCGGCTTCTCGGAGCCCTTATCCTTAAGAGCTTTTATGGCCCTGGATATGCTATAGCCCCTGGCAACGAGATCCTTAACATCGTTTGGTGAGATTTCGTCTCCAATCTCTTTCAGCTTGGCGTCAACCTGCTCAAACTTACTTTTATAATGTTGATAGGCTTTTATTGCAGCAGCTAGGGCGTCAAGTTCATGGGCGTTCTCGATCTTCACATTGTACCGCTCAGCGTAAAGCTTAGTTAATCGATGCTTCTCCTCAATGCTCATCGATATAGCTGGCTCAAATAGTACGGCATTGAGTTTTCTTGATAGTCTCTCAAGGAGACTGGGGGCTGGCGAGACGTCGCTTGAAACTATTGTCGTCTCACCGAAGCTTATTATCCTCTCAATTATCTTACTAAGAGACCAACCTCTATGGCTCTCGACGAGTATGGGCTCCCCATCAAGGGTTAAGATTGCTAGGCCACAGTTTAGCCCAGGGTCAACCCCAACGATCAGCTTCCTTGCTCCATAACCAGCCATACAATAAATATTCATGTGGATTACGCTTAAAAACTTGCAGATGTCAGAGAGGCCTCTTCATGTAATCTAACGCTTCCTGAAGATCCCTAATAACGCCATGCTTCCTCCTAAAGAATTTGATTATGTTCCAGACATCCCTCTTTAAAATGTCTTCAGCGTTTGGATGATCAGCCCTAACGAATTGCGGCCAATCTATTATTAGTATATGGTTTGACGGCGTTAAAATAATGTTAAATTCGCTTAAATCTCCATGTATAACCCTGGATTTAAGGTAAGCTAACCTCACGTTCTCCAAGATCTCGTTTAGAACAGCCTCCGGATTAGGTATCTCCTTGAATTTAAATAGGCAATCACCCTCTATCATCCCCATAACAACAACATGCCTATTGTGCCCGATAGGCTTCGGAACGGATACTCCACATGGATGAACGAGCCTAAGCGCCTCCATCTCCTTCTCCGCGGCCAGGCGTGACTGATATAGCCATGAGACGTGCCTCCTATCTAGAAGATAACCTCTAAACCTTCTAGTCTGCCGGAAACTAATCCTGCCCAGACGATGAAACTTCACAGCCACCCTCTCGCCGCCCGCAGTCAGCCCGTCATAGACATCCGCCTCCTTGCCGACTCCCAAAGGCTTACCTAGAGACTCTAAAACTCCCATTTTCACTAGGGCGTTTAGGGCTAGGCAGTCGTATCCCGCTGTGCTCAGAACGTAGCCAATATAGGAGCCGACCCACCGGTGAATTAAGCCCAAACCATTAAGCTTCTCAAGCCTATACCTGATCTCCTTCTCCGCTAAGCCGCTCATCATTAAGATATCTCTTTCAGGGACGTATCTATGGCGGCTCATATCAACCTCTATCTTAGCCAGAACCTTTATATCCTCGGCCTCAAGCTGGCGGAGCGCCCTAACAGCTATATCAACTGAAGACATAAACAATAAAATAGACCTATTTCAGGCATTTAACCTTTAAATGTCTCCGCAATCATCTACTTGGAGGGGTTGCGTAGTTAAGGAAGATTTATATCTATAAAAGTTACAATTATAGGTTGTCTTTAATGCTGAAGGTTTAATTGAATGAGCAAGTCTGTAAAATCTGATAAGACAAGTTATGGTGTGGGTGCGCTCTTCGTTTTCGCAGCTTCTCTAGGTGTGGCGGCGATAGTTTATGGCGGAGGTTTTCTCATATTCGACCCACTAAATTTAATTACATTCATCATTAGCCCCCTCGGAGCCTATACGCTCCTTTACGCCTTAAAGGTGCGGGGAGACCGCCTATATTATTTGAGCTGGGGGCTAATAATGCTCATTACGGGCTTATCGCTCGCCCTCTATAGGCTTATAAACGTGATGGTGTTATTCGGCCTGCTACTTATCCTCCTAGCATCCATAGGTCTCTTCGAGTATTGGAGGAGAAAGGGATGAGTGGAGAAAAGAGGTTGGAGAAAGTTCGTGGGGAGATGGGGTTACTGGAGAGGATTGTTAGCTATCTTCCCGGCTATAGGGGGTATAAGGAGAAGGAGCTGCGTCGGGAGACCGATAGGCTTGTTAGGATGGAGGCTGTTAATAGGCTTAGGGCTGCAAAAGAAGCTTTAAGAAGAAAGCTCACAAACCCAGCCCTTCTCCAAAGGATTTCAGGCGAGGACATGTGGGTGCTTGAGAGCCTTATGTCTAGGCTGGATAGGGTGATACAGCGCTTAGATAGGGCTGTAGCTGGCTACGCAGGCATGTTCGATTCAGTTAGGGTTAAGGAAGATAAGCTTGACTCCGCCCTTCAGCTCGACCTAGAACTAATAGAGAAAGCCGATTCTTTAAAGGCGGATACTGAGGCGCTTGTTAAAATGTCTCCGGGCGGAGAAGAGTGGAGGCAGGGCATGAACAACCTGATGTTAAGAGTCGAAGAGATAGATGCCCTGATTGATAGGCGAGTGGAGATATTTAGGGGGCTGACGGGTTAATGCGGCCTTACATTTTGGAGGTGATTTGAGGTGCCGAAGGTTATTGAGTGGGTTGGCGCAAAAGAGGACGACATTGTTTGGAGGTATCCTAGAGAAGATATTGCGTGGGGAGACATCCTAGTGGTCCATGAGTATGAGGCTGCAGTATTCTTTAGGGATGGAAAAGCCTACGATGTCTTCAGGGCTGGAAGACACGTCTTAACGACAGCAAACCTACCTCTGCTGACAAAAGCGCTGTCAGCTTTAGCTGGATACGATAAGGTTCCGTTCAGGGCGACAATAATATTTGTCTCGCTAAAGCAGTTCCAGGGAAGGTTTGGCGCTCAAGGTCAAACCAAAGAGCTGGCTCCCCTAAAGTTTTACGGAAGCTTCTGGTTTAGAATTGAAGAGCCTAATCTCTTCGTTAATGAAGTTGTCGGCGGGCAGGGAGCGTACACCACAGGCAGCCTCCAAGATTTTCTCAGAGGATACTTCAATGAGAGATTAATTGACACGTTGAACCAATATTCGCTAACCGAGGTTTATGGGAAACTCGATGAAACCAGCTTCCTAGCGAAGAATGCCCTCTACGATGCCTTCAAGAGGATTGGGCTGGAGCTAATTGACGTGAAGTTTGAGGGGATTGACACAACACCGGAGTGGAGGGACAGAATATTCTTCTTGAGAACCGGGGTTTCAGCCAGCGAGGTTTTAAGGATGCAGACAGTTCAGAAGACGGCTGAAAGCCTATCGAAGAGCCCCGGCGCAGCTGTAGGTGCGGGCGTAGTGGTGATTCCACCATTATTCCAGCCGCCAGCCCCAGCCGCGCCAGCACAGCAGATTACACCATGCCCAAAATGCGGCTTCCAAAATCCGTCAACAGCAAAGTTCTGCAGCAATTGCGGCGCACCCCTACAGGCGGCCGCAGCTGGCTTAACATGCCCGAAATGCGGAACAGCGAACCCAGCAGGTGCGAAATTCTGCATAAATTGCGGTTCGCCACTACAATCTTCAGTTAAGTGCCCGAAGTGTGGAAGCGAGGTTCAGCCGGGGGCAAAGTTCTGCCAAAATTGCGGGGAAAAGCTGGCTTAATGGATTCAAGCCACATAATAACAAGTAACTTGGCGGGCGATTCGGGCGCAGCGCTAATCCCCTAAATCTTTTTATTCTGTAAGGTCTAGGAAAGTTAGACTACGCTGTCCTTCTAGCGCCGCAGTGGGGGCATACTGTCTCGGTTTGCGGGAAGAGCGTTCCACAGTATTTGCATGGAACCATAACTACTTCGCGGATAACTTCCCTCTCCTTTATAACTGGGGCAGCCGCCGGCTGGGCGACTTGAACCTCGAGGGTTGGGCTCACGGCATCCAGCCTACCCTTAACCGCTACAACGCCCTTAATTGTCCACGTAACCCTTCTGTCCACTCCCTTGGAGGTTGGCTTCATTGTTATTGGGATCGGGATGCTGAAGGGAAAGCTACCTGAAAAACCCTTTGAAATATGCATAGGCCCGCTGAGGCTTGGTTTCGCGGAATAAAGCGTAGCCGACTCCCAAACTTCTCTGACAACTTCCCTCTTTAGGGCTGCGTCATAGAGCCGCTTCTGAACCTTAGCCGACTCAACACATTGTAATTCACATCTGACATCTTCGGCGTCAAAATCCTCATCCGAGGATACAAATAATTCTCCCTTGATGTCGCCTCCGAGGAAAAAGACGTTACCATCGAGATTTAATCTTAAGCTGACTTTTGGAGGTGTAACCTTCTCAGCTATCCTCTTCAGGAACGACAATGGTGATCCTCCATCTCTCTAAAAATGTAAAATGTTAAAACTTAAAATATTTGCCCTTAAGGATTTAGTAGGCTTTTCTCCCTTTTTGATCGTTAAGTCCCTATTTAATTAAGGCAGATGTCCTCTAAGCTAAGCATAAAGTCTCATTCTGTTTTATGTGAGGGCAACTACTCTGGTGGAGGAGGTCTTAATGAGATGAAAAAGTATGCTGCTGAAACGGTGAAGATGGCGTTTAACAGCCAGCTTACTACTGCACCTATATATGATCCGACGATTGGGATTAGCGAGAAACCATACGAGAACACTGCGCCTATAACTATTACGAGGATAATGAAGACCAAGACTTCGCCAACATTACTCAACACGAAATTAAAGGATCTCTTCACGCTTTCAACAGCATCTAATTCCTCAATTATAGCTATGACAACTATGAACATGGCTATTGGAAGCAATATCACGGTTATGCTGAATAAAGCCGCAATTATAGCCGTGACGATTAATGTGCCAATTCTGCTAACCACAAGATTCAGGCTCTTGCGTAAATCTATCGGCCGACCGCTAAGGGAGTCGTTAACCATATCTATGAGCATGCATGCAGCTACGAAGCCTAAAATAGCGGCGACAAATGAGCCGAACATGAGTATGAATGGATTCGGCGCCTCAATAAAGTAGTATCTTATGGGGAACAATTGGGCGAGAGCGGAGAAAACCCATTGAACAATAATTGGGGCGGCGAAGGGAGCCAGCAGCATCGGGTTCTTCACTGAGATATCTAAACCCCTAGAAATAGATTCTATTGACTTTGACATGCTTTACATTTATGAGCTTTTAGCTTATTAATCTATCGTTGCCTAAAAAGGCTTAAATTAATTATGCTCCAAAATAATAGGGTTTGAGGCTGATTGGAGAGATTAATATGGCGCAGGCGAGAGAGAAAAGCGTGACAAGAGAACGTTTAATTGGGATGCAGGTTATAGATGGAGACGGCTATTTAGTGGGGACTGTTAGGGACATAAGCTTCACTATTGGAAGAATGGGCATATCGCTATACGTGGAGGGGAAAGACGGCTCAACAAGAGAGATACCTTGGGAAGAGGTGCAATCCGTAGGAGACTTTGTCCTCTTAAAACAGCGGCCAGCACAGGTTTTAGAGGCACAACAGCCCCAACAACAGGTTCAGCAAGCGCAGGCACCGGTCTGCCCAACCTGTAAAGGCCCACTTACATGGATACCACAATATCAGAGATGGTACTGCTATAAATGTAGGAAGTACGCTTAATCGAGCAAAAAGATAAGACAATGCTCATATCAGCTGCCAGCATACTATTTATAAACCCGACATAAAGGCTTTAAAATTAGGCTACTTGCTAAGCGCTTTCCCCAACTAAGTTTTCCTAAAGATTTATGGAGGTGTCGAATTGGATGTAAGAAGGAGGGTGATGACGGTTTACCGCGGTGGGGAACCAGATAGAATACCATGGTTAATTTATGATGGGCTTCTCCCTAGGGGTTATTTTGAGCGTAAGCTTAGAAATATGGGTTTAGGCTTGAAGTTTTCCGCACCGGTTTGGAGGGTTGAGATGCTCCATGTCCGCGTTGAGACGAGGAGTCTAGGCAACATCATATATACGAGCTTTCATACTCCTGTTGGCAGCGTTTCGATGAGTCAGAGAATCGGCTTACAGGAGGGCGCAGGCTCATCTTGGATCATAGAGCATCCGATTAAGGGCTTAGCGGACTTTGAGGTTGTCGAGTTTATAGCTGAGGATACGCAGTATGTTCCCAACTATAAGCCTTTCCTAGACGCTGAGCGTAATCTAGGCGATGATGGAATAGTGTTCGTTTGGGCTGGGCGCTCGCCAATCCAGGAGCTTCAAATCGAGCTCATGGGATATAAGATGTTCGCCGTTGCGCTCTACAGGTATCCTAAGGAGTTTGAGAGGCTTCTGAGGGCTTTGGAGAAGAGGGCTGATGAGCGCTATAAGATAATAGCAGAGTCCCCGGCTGAAGTTGTGAATGGAATGGATAACATAAATAGTGTGATAGTGAGCCCGAAACTCTACGAAAAATACGTTATGCCATTCTATAGTAAGCAGCATAGGCTTCTACGCAAACATGACAAGATTTTGGAGGATCACATGGATGGGAAACTTAAAGCTTTAAAAGATTTGATTGCGAAAACGGATCTGAACGTTATTGAGGCGTTTACGCCTCCCCCCATGGGAGACCTGCCGCTAAAGGAGGCTAGAGAAGCATGGGATGGAAAGATCATAAGCCTCAACATTCCGGAATCAATTTTCCTAGAGAGCCCTAGTAGAATCCAAGAGTACGTTTTAAGTCTTCTGAGGGAGGCGGCCCCAGGCGACCGCTTCATGCTGTCGATTACAGAAGATATTCCGGCAGGATACAGGGAGATGGGGTTGACGACGGTTACAAGAGTTTGGAGGAGGTATGGTAAGTATCCAATTCAGAACGCATTTTAAGCTTAAACCTTAGAGCGTAAACACCGAATAGTGGGATGTAGGGGGAAGTAATTTTGGAATCGTATTTGAGCGAAGTAGATTTTGAAACTATAAAGCAGCGCTTCGACGCCTTCTGGAATAGGGAGGTTCTAGATAGGCCCGTAATTCATATAACTGCGCCCAGAAAGCCGAGGCGTGAGATAAAGCTGCCACCCGTTAAGTCTGTTGAGGAGAGGTGGACAAACATAGATTATATCCTAAGTAAGGTTGAGCTGCAATTTGAGTGCACTCTCTTTCTAGGTGACGCCATACCCGTCTACTGGCCTAACCTGGGCCCAAATCAGCTAACAGCATTCCTAGGGGGCGACCTAATATTTCTCAATGAGCGCACCTCCTGGGTGAAGCCCTTCATAAATGATCTGAGGGGCTTTGACCCTGTCCTAGACGAGTCTAATAGGTGGTGGAAAATAATGAATAACATAATGGATGCGATCTGCGAAGTCGCTGAAGGTAACTTTCTTGTCGGTATACCAGATCTACACTATGGCGGAGATGCTTTAGCGGCTATGATCGGCACAGAGAATCTTGTCAAAGCGTTGTACACACAACCCAATGAGGTTAAAAGGTTGATTGGGAGACTGACTGAGATATGCATAAAAGTTTTCGAAGTCTTCTACCAGAAGACCTCACGCATCCAAAAGGGCTCAATAAGCTGGATACCTGCATACTCAAGGGGCAGATTCCTCCCACTTCAGGACGACTTCTCAGGCCTCGTCTCCCCGAAAATGTTCAGGGAATTCTTCTTAGAGGAGCAAGTGATCTTATCCAAGCATGTAGATAACTCAATCTTCCACTTAGATGGCCCAATGGCTCTAGGTAATTTAAGCATACTGCTAGAGGTAGACTCAATAGATGGCATTCAATGGGTTCCAGGGGCAGGTTCACCCCCAGCCTCCAAATGGATACACGTATGCCAAAAGATACTCAACTCCGGAAAGTGCCTTCATATAAGCTGCGAGCCTTGGGAGGTAAAAATACTGCTAGATAACCTTAAACACGGCGGGCTCTTCCTGCAAACATGGTGTAGCAGCGAGGAGGAGGCGCGTAGAGTCCTGAAGATTGTTGAGAAATATTATGCAAAGTAAGCTCAGCTAGCTTCTGATATTGCATTGCAAAAATCTTTTTACTCCATTTTGGTTAACGATTATTTTGGTAGGTGTCTTAAAATTGGGTATAGTTCTGACTCCAAACGAGAAGTTCTTTAAGATTCAGAAGGGTAGGATTCCGAGCGTTGATATTGGGGCTTGGCGCCTTACAGTGGATGGATATGTTGAAAAGTCTCTCTCCCTCTCCTATGATGAACTGAGCATGCTTCCGCAGATTAAATTGATTGAAGTTTTAGAGTGCTATGATAATACTCCGGGAGGAAACCTTATAGGCGTTGCTGAGTGGGAAGGGGTTCTTGTAAGAGATCTCCTTGAAATGGCTCAGCCGAGAGAAGGGGCTTCGACACTACTCTTCTACTCCCTAGACGGCTACTCCACCAATCATAAAATAGATTATGTTAGGAGGATGTGCGTCATGCTGGCCCTTAAGATGAATGGTGTGATCCTGCCGATTGAACATGGCTACCCTGTTAGGCTTGTGGCCCCAGGAATGTATGGCTATAAGTGGGCTAAGTGGGTCTATAGGGTTGAGGTTTTGAGGGAGGAGAAGCTGGGGTACTGGGAAAAGAGGGGTTATCCCTCAGAGCCATTTAGGGGCCTCAGAAAATAGGAGAATAATATTATGGATGGCGCTAAATTTACTGCTGGAATTGTGGGAGAAACTCTTTGTGGGCTTCAATATACTCGTCTAGAAGTTTCTTAGCTACGCTTAATGTTGGAACCATTGGATCCAATGCTAGCGCTTGTAGCGCTATCTCCCTATCTCCAGACAAAGCCGCTTCAACGGTCAGCTCCTGCTGATATACCCTCTGCTGTAGTATTGTCTCAATCCCCTTAGGTAATCTCCCAACATTAACGCCTCTAAAGCCGAATGGGCCAACAATGGCTGGGATCTCAACTACGGCTTCATCTGGCAACCCACTTATACATCCCATGTTAGGTATGTTGACCCCCTCAAAGAATTGGACTCTACCGCTCATAATTATCTCCATTAGCTCGTAGACGAAAGAGTGCTCAGTTACACCCGCCCTCCTCTCAATAAGATCCTTTATGGGATACCTCCCCTCAGCCCAGCCTGAAACTAGATTCCAGACTCTATTCCGCCACTCCTCGCTGTAAATTGTATTTCCTGGGAAGAGCTTAAGCCCATACTTTGCGCCATAATTTGTCTCTGGACGTAGGAAGTAGGGGAAGAACTCGGCGACATGGTGGTCTCCCTGAACCGGGTATAGGCCGAAGGTTTCCATAAGCTCAACTGAAACGTGGGCGTTAAAAGGTTTACCCTGCCTTAGGGCCTCATCTCTCATCTCCCTAATTCTCCGCTTAAACTCCGGGTAAACATTTTTTCCATTCACATACGCCTCAAGAATCCAGGTCAGATGATTTACGCCAGCGGATATGAACTTAACGTCCTCAGGCTTACATCCAATAACTCTCGATATTATATGGCGTGGGCCCCTTACACCAGTGCATAGCCCCACAATACCTACTTTCGTCACCTTCCTAACAGCCCTACATATCGTTGTTAGGGGATTTGATTCGTTGAAGACTATGGCCCCTGGGCATATCTTCTCGATATCTCGGCATATTTCAATTATTGGCGGTATGTGTCTAAGGGCCCTTGAGAAGCCTGCCGGGCCGACGGTGTCAGCCACAGTATGATATATTCCATATTTTTCAGCTATTTTAACATCGGTCTCTATGCCCTTAACCCCTCCAACAGCTATTGTTATCACGACAAAATCGGCTTTTCTTAGGAGTTCTCCCCTATCTGTGCTGGCTTCAACGCTGATCTCAGCCCTAGTCTCATTAATTATTCTAGAGGCTATTTTCTCCATAATTTTAAGTCTCTCCTCATCTATGTCGACGAGCCCTATCTCTATACCCCTAAACACCTCGGAAGTAGCCATCTCAGCCAGCAGCTCCGGCGTAAACGCCAAGCTACCGGCCCCAATAACTACCAGCTTCAATCCCGCCACCCCAACGATGTAATCTGTGTTTTTAGCTAAATATGCTTTCCCATATCTATGCTAAGATACCAAAAATTATGGATTTCTTCTCCTTGCTGGCGCTACGCTTTTATATAGGCTTTCCTCTTTGAGTAAATGACGGTGGACTTAGTTTGGGACTGATGTCTTTTCTAAGGGCAAGCGTGAGGATGCTTAAGCTCGCTAGGAAGCCCGATAGGGATGAGCTTTGGCTATCTATAAAACTGTGTTTTTTAGGCGTAACTATAGTTGGATTAATAGGTTTCATAGTATTTATTATTGCAAACTTTATTAGGTCGAGTGTAACCTTTCTTATAGCAATGTTATCCTAGAAGTGGTCGGAATGAGCAGAGAAGAATCAACAAGAATATTCGCTATAAGCACAACAGTCGGCCAAGAGAAGAATGTCGCTAAGATAATAATGGGTCGCGTTGAAGCGAACAATATACCAGTAAAGGCTATAATTGTTCCTGAAAACCTGAAGGGTTATGTACTAATTGAAGCTGATGGGCCGCATCTCGTTGAGAGAGCTACCGCCAACATAAAGCATATCAAATCAAGGGTGCCAGGCATCCTATCCCTATCAGAGGTGGAAAAATACATTATAACTAAGCCAGTCATCAGCGAGCTAGATATTGATGACATAGTTGAGGTTATAAGCGGCCCATTTAGAGGTATGAGGGCTAAGATAACGGACATAGATAGAAGTAAGGGTGAGGTAACCATAGAGCTGCTTGAAGCGTCATTCACGCTGCCAGTTACAGTCCACGCCGACTACGTGAGGCTGGTATCTAAAGGGAGGTGATGAATATGCCAGCTGAGAAGAGAGTTGTTGAGCTAGTCGTTAGCGGCGGGCAGGCTACGGCTGGTCCGCCGATAGGTCCGGCCATAGGCCCTCTAGGAGTTAATGTTGTTGCTGTAGTGAATAAGATCAACGAGTTGACTAAAGAGTACTCTGGCATGAAGGTTCCAGTTAAGGTGATAATTGATCCGGAAACTAAGACTTTTGAGGTTGAGGTTGGGATACCGACTACTTCAGCCCTAATAATTAAGGAAGCTGGTATAAGTAAGGGGTCGGGGAAGCCTAATAGCGAGAGGGTTGGTAACCTATCTATGGCTCAAGTTATAAAGATTGCCAAGATAAAGCGCAGCAAGCTCCTTGCGAAAACCCTTAAGGCTGCCGTTAAGGAGATTATTGGCAGCTGTGTTAGCATGGGAGTCACTATTGATGGTAAGGATCCTAAAATGGTTTTAAGGGAAATCGAGGAAGGAAGATATGACGATATGATTAGAAGATCTGAGGAGGAGAAACAATAACATTTTTATCTTTAATTTTCCCGTAATTTCTTACATTACTTGGGGTTGATGTCGGAAATGCCTATAGAGAGAAAGAATCTGGTTGAAGCATTGAGGGAGCTTAGGGCTAAGACCCCCAAGAGGAACTTTAATCAATCTATAGAGCTTATAATAAATCTCCGCGACATTGATTTAAGCAAGACGGAGAATAGGATACAGGAGACTATTGAGCTGCCACACCATATAGGTAAGAAGGTTAATGTATGTGTCTTCGCTTCCGGCGACGCTGCCCTTAGGGCTAGAAGAGCTGGCGCGGATCTAGTATTAGAAAGGGAGGAGGTTGAGAGCCTCATGGGAAATAAAAAGAGGCAGAGGCAGATAGCGAAGCAGTTCGACTCATTTCTTGCAACGGCCCCTCTAATGCCAATTGTCGGCAGGGTCTTCGGCGCGATACTCGGCCCTAGGGGTAAGATGCCTACACCCATACCCCCAACTGCGGATATAGAGCGCGAGATTGAGCGGCATAGGAGGATGGTTATGGTTAGGACTAGGGGTCAACCGGTCCTAAGCTGTCGGGTTGGCACAGAGGATATGAGCGATAATGAGATAATTGATAATATTGAGGCGGTCATACATAGGATTGAGGGAAAACTTAAGAGGGGAATGAAGAATATAGCGTCAATATATATTAAGGCGAGCATGGGGCCCCCAGTTAAAGTTAAGATCGAGGAGGATTAGAATTGTTAGTCCAGCTCCGCAAGTCTCTTCTCGAGAAGTCTGAGAAGATTAAGGAGATAAAAGATCTATTAATGAAGTATAGTGTTCTTGGGGTTGCTAGCCTACATAAGGTTAGGGCGCAGCAGCTACAGGAGATAAGGCGTAAACTTGAGGGAATAGCGTGCATGAAAGTCTTTAAAAATACTCTCGTTGAGCGGGCACTTAAAGAGCTGGGAAGAGCCAATATAGACGAACTTAAAAAGTATATGCAGGGTTCAAACGTCTATATTTTCACGAACTATAACCCATTCAAACTAGCGCTTCTCCTTGAGAGGAGCAAGGTTAAGGTGCCAGCTAAGGCTGGAGATATAGCGACAGACGACATAATTGTTCCAGCTGGCAACACTGGTCTACCCCCAGGCCCAATAATCAGCCAGCTGAATGCTGTTGGTATACCAACACGTATCGAGAGCGGCAGCGTTTGGGTTAGCAAAGATACTGTTGTGGCGAGGAAGGGTGAGGTTATAAATGAGAGCCTTGCAGCAGCGCTCTCGAAGCTGGGCATTAAGCCCATAGAGCTTGGAATTTCGCTTAAAGCGGTGTATGATGGGAACATGGTGCTCTCTGAAAGCGACTTGAAGCTAGATTTTGAGGATTACAAGAAGAGGATTGGGGAGGCTTATGCGCAGGCCTTAAACTTGGCGTTTAATGCCGCCTACCCAATGCCGGAAACTATTATTCCCCTACTCCACAGAGCGATTATTGAGGCCAGAAATCTAGCTTTAAATGCTGGGGTCTTCTTACCGGAGGTTCTGCCTGAACTCTTGCTGAGGGCGCATATCGAAGCATTAGCCCTGGAATCTGAAGTTAAAAGGAGGACGGGATCCTAAACCTTCTCCACCTCTAGACCTAGGCTCCCTATAATTTTAACCAGCCTATCCTTATCCTCGCCCCTAATACCCTTCCAATCTAAAATAACCCTCTCAACCCTCTCCACAGTCTTTTCAACGCACTGTCTGAGTAGAGCCTCATTCAGGTAACTTAAGGCGTATTTTGGGATAATGTGGCCGAACGCTATGTTACTTGTTAAGGCTATGCGTGTAAACTTCCCATTATAGTGCGGCCCACCAATGCCTAGAGCCGTCGGATAAGTGCTCTCATTCTCAGCTGCCGCCATAGCTCCCCTGGCAACAGCCTCAGCAGCCCTAATATCACGCCACTGGTCCGGTGTGCTTCCGAGCTCGACGAACATTGCTGGATAATCGATTGACGGGCCGTGATGGGTGCATTCATAGGAAACCTCGTAGGGTAGATCCATCTCATCTCGAACTCTCTTCATCTCGAGTAGGGCAGCCTTCATGGCGCTTGCAGGCGAAATGGACACTTTCTCCGGGACTCCGCCGAGAGATGCTTCACCAATATTTCCAGGCGTATGCACAGAGAGTGTTGGAGTCCCGCTTTTACTGCTATGTCTCGATATGAATATTGCTATCCTCATGTCGTTTGGATATGGAATATCCTGCGTATTAACTGGCTCATCGTCAACGAAAACCAGCTTCGCTGTTTCCGACCCCCTAACCTTTCCAACGTATACCGGGTTTCCAAGGAACAATTCTCCGCCCTTTTCTAAACTAAATATTTCGATAAGTCTCCTCGCTATATTTAATCCAGCCTCATCTATTTTTGAGGCTATGAAAAGTATCATGCAGCCCCATCCTTAAATGGAGAAGAGCCTTTTGCCTAGCTGTCTTAGGCCTCCACTAGGGTCTCAGTGCTTCTTACACCATTTATGCCATTTATTGTCATGGTTGCTTTTCTTAGGCTTGCGTAATCCTCAACCTCTAGGAAGGCGACTATATCAAATCTGCCGTATGTGAAGTACGCTTTCCTAACGCCCTCAACCCTCCTTATGGCTTCTAAGACCGATTCAGCTTTTGTTGGAACAACCTTTACCAATATACATGCGTTTAACATGCCTTCCAAACCTCCATTCAGGTCAGCTTTCTATCTCCACGAGAGTCTCAGTGAATACAACTCCACTTAACCTACCTATCCTTAGAACTATGGCGCCAAGATCCTTCATATCGCCGGCTTCAACATCGGCCACAACGTCGTATCTCCCAAGGACCGGGAAGACCCTCTTAACGCCCTTCACTTGGCTCACTGCCCTAACAACATCCTCAAACCTTCCGTGCTCAGTCCTTATTAAAATGCATGCTGAAACCAAGGGTTAAACCTCTCCTATATTATCTTCTGTTGTTGGGTATGGGATTAATGTCTTTCGGTTAACCACTGGAGCGATATATTTAAATAAAGAGTTGTGTTCTCCATGATAATTGCTGAAAGCTTAGAAGGTTAATGGGATGTCGACGGAGTTTAGGCATATAGTTCGCATAATAGACAGGGATATAGATGGATCGAAAACGGTAGTGGATGCTCTAAGCGATATTAAGGGCATAGGTTTAAGACTAGCCAACATAATAGCCGCGAAGATGGGCCTCTCACCCTCCGCGAGGATAGGCTATCTTCCAAGCGAGAAGATTGGGGAGATTGAGAAGATAATCAAAAATATAGATGAGAGCGGGCTGCCCTCTTGGCTCCTTAATCGCCGCAAAGATATAGAAACTGGAAAAGATAGACACTTAATCTCATCAGATATAGATTTGCAAGTTAAAGCCGACATAGAGCGTGAGAAGGCTCTATGGTCCTGGCGCGGTTACCGCCACGCATATGGGCTTAAGGTTCGCGGGCAGAGGACAAGAACCACTGGCAGAACCGGCAAGACTGTTGGTGTAACCAAGAAGAAGAGGTGAGGGCTGACATGGGCGACCCAAAGAAGCCGAAAAAGAAGTATGAGTCTCCGAGGTTTCCATGGAGGAGCGATATCCTACAGAATGAGCTTGTTCTTTTGGGTCAGTATGGTTTGAGGAATAAGCGTGAGCTCTGGCGTGCTAAGACCATGCTCTCAAAGATTAGGGGTATTGCAAGATCCCTCCTTGGCATGAGCGCTGAGAAGAGGGTTAAGCTTGAGACGCAGCTCCTAAATAAGCTGAAGCGCCTAGGGATGCTTCCTGAAAATGCTGTATTGGATGATGTCTTGGACATGACTGTTGAAAATATTTTGGAGAGGAGACTTCAGACCATAGTCTTTAGGAAGGGGTTGGCCAAAACAATTTATCAGGCCCGCCAACTGATAGTTCATGGCCATATAGCCGTTAATGGTAGGGTGGTTTATTCGCCAGGCTACCTGGTGAAAAGAGATGAGGAGGAGCATGTGACTTACGCGCCTAGAAGCTCACTTAATAACCCTGAGCACCCATTAAGGCTATCTATAGAAGCCATGCCTAGGGCTGAAGGTGGTGTTAAGGCGAGATGAGCAGTAAGAAGTCTGGTCTTAGGTGGGGGGTAGCCCACATATATAGCTCATACAACAATACAATAGTTCATATAACCGACCTATCTGGCGCAGAGACTATCGCACGGGCCTCTGGAGGAATGTTCGTTAAGGCTGATAGGCAAGAGTCGTCGCCATACGCGGCGATGAGGGCGGCAGCTTACGCAGCGCAGATAGCGAAAGACAAGGGTATAAATGCCATACATATAAAGGTTCGTGCTCCCGGTGGGACAGGTCCAAAAACTCCGGGGCCGGGAGCGCAGGCTGCTATAAGGGCGCTTGCTAGAGCTGGCTTCAAGATGATTGGGCGTATAGAGGAGGTTACACCGCTCCCGCATGATGGTTGCAGGCGCCCTGGAGGACGCAGGGGTAGGAGGGTGTAATTATATTTTTATTGAGTTTTCGCTGAGGAAAGAAAGATTGAAATACTTCCCTTATCTCTTATGTGGGGAGCGTAGTGCCAGTCAACATTATTGGTAGAGGATTGGGCTATGCGTGTAACGCTGCTTGAAAAGACTGATTTAACGGCGCGTTTTATAGTTGAGGGTATAAACCCTCCATTAGCCAATACCCTAAGAAGGATAATTCTCTCAGAAGTCCCAACGATGGCTATAGATGACATCGTTATATATGAGAATTCATCGGTCCTGCATGATGAGATTCTGGCGCTTAGACTCGGTTTAATCCCCCTTAAAACAGATCTAGACACATATAATCTTCCGGAAAAATGCAGTTGTAGGAGTGAGCTGGGGTGCCCCCTATGCAGGGTTGTCCTGACGCTTAATGTTGAGGCGAAAGGCGGTGTTCGCACAGTTTACTCAGGCGATCTCGTCTCAGAAAACCCGAATATTGTTCCCGTAAGTGAAAAGATACCAATAGTTAAGCTTGCATCCGGACAGAAAATAATGCTTGAGGCCTACGCTAGGCTTGGGAGGGGTAAGGATCATGCTAAGTGGCAGCCAGTTTCAGCCTGTACCTATAGATATAAACCGATAATAAAGATAGATTATGCTAGATGTGATGGGTGCGGAAGGTGTGCTGAAATATGTCCGAGAAGGGTTCTGGCTAAGGAGGGAAACAAGATAGTTATTGTTAGGGAGATGGAGTGCACCTTATGTATGGATTGCGTTAGGGCTTGCGAAGTTAAGCCTCCGCCAATACAGATAAGCTGGGATAACACCACATTCATCTTTTATGTTGAGTCAACGGGATCCTTACCGGTTGAGCGCATAATCCTTGAAGCCCTGAAAATCTATGAGGAAAAGTTTACCGAGTTTATGAGGCTACTTGAGGGATTGGGGGTATGAGGAGAGTAAAGTCAACAAACCCTAATCTAATAAGACTATTATATATTCTGAGGAAGGCTGCCATAAAGAATAAGGCTGCAGTATGGAGGGCTATAGCCGAATACCTCTCTAAGCCACGGAGGAAGCGTATAGCGGTTAACCTTAGCCGCATAAACCGCTACACTCAAGAGGGGGATGTGGTAGTTGTCCCCGGGAAAGTTTTAGGCTCCGGGGTTCTCACGCATCCAGTCACGATTGCAGCCTTCGCCTTCTCCAGGCAAGCCCGCCAAAAAATAATCAGCGTTAAGGGGAAATGTTTATCCATACCTGAGCTCATAGAATTGAACCCTAAAGGCTCAAATGTTAAAATAATTGGGTGATGGTGCTGTTGGGAGCGCAAATCGGTGAAAGAGTAACCATAATTGACGCTAAGGGCTTAATTCTTGGGAGGATGGCTAGCATCCTTGCTAAAAGGCTGCTCAATGGGGAGAGGATTATAGTTGTGAATGCTGGAGACGCTGTGATATCCGGTGATAAGCATATGTTGATAAGGCAATACCATGAGTATCTCCAAATAGGTCATCCTGGTAAGGGACCGTTACATGCTAGGAGACCCGACCGAATAGTTAAGCGTGCCATACGCGGCATGCTGCCATACAAGCAGCCTCGTGGGAGGGAAGCCCTGAAGAGGCTGAGGGTTTATGTCGGTGTTCCAGATGAGCTTAAGGGTAAGCCTATGGAGACTATTCCTGAAGCCGATGCTAGCAGGCTTAGGGGGCCACGTATAACAGTATCCGAGCTATCTAAACATATTATGGGTTAGTGGGAGGCGTATATGATGCCAGCTCCAGTAACTAAAAAGATTTTGGTCGTGAGCGGTAAGAGGAAGACGGCTATAGCCAGAGCTGTTGTTAAGCCTGGAATGGGTAGAATCCGCATCAATAATATACCATTAGAAATATATGAGCCTGAGATTGCGCGCCTAAAGATTCTTGAGCCGCTCATAGAGGCGGGGGAGGAGGTTTGGAAGGAGTTAGATATAAATGTTGATGTTAGGGGAGGGGGTTTTATGGGCCAAGCTGAGGCTGCTAGGATGGCAATTGCGAGGGCGCTTGTAAAGTGGACTAAAAGTGCGGCGCTGAAATCTGCTTTCCTCAGGCTTGACAGGACATTGTTGGCTGGCGATCCGAGGAGGAAGGAGCCCAAAAAGTATGGTGGGCCGGGAGCTAGAGCTAGAGACCAGAAGAGTTATAGGTGAAATATCATCTTATTTATTTCTCAAGAAGGAATGATTATATGATAATACCGGTCAGATGCTTCACATGTGGCAAACTTATAGGGGATAAGTGGGAGGAGTTCGCTAGAAGAGTTAAGAGTGGAGAGCATCCTGGAAAAGTTTTAGATAGTTTAGGCCTAACACGCTACTGCTGTAGACGTATGCTCCTCTCACACGTCGAGATAATAGACGATATAATAAAGTTTTATGAGAAGATGGCTGAATTTAAGGAGGAGTAATGCGTATGTCGACAGTAATTGAGGATGTTAAAGCCAGAAAAATATTTAATAGTAGAGGGGAGGCGACAATAGAGGTTGAGATAACGACGGCAGACGGCTTCGGTGTGGCTTCAGCACCTAGCGGCGCAAGTAAGGGTAAGGCTGAGGCCATAGCGTATCCGCCAGGCGGTGTTGACGAAGCCATAAGGAAAGTTGAGGAGCTCATAGCACCCGAGCTCATAGGGATGAACGCCGATGACCAGGAGGAGATAGACAACCTCCTACGCGAGGTAGATGGTACTAAAAACTTCGCGAACATTGGCGGAAATACGGCTTATGCGGTCTCGCTGGCAGCTGCCGATGCCGCAGCCAACTCTTATAATATGCCGCTCTTTCAGTATCTAGGCGGCTACTTTGCATGTCAACTGCCATATCCGCTTGGAAACGTCCTCGGGGGCGGGAGGCACGCTCTAGGGAAGGCCCCAGACATACAGGAGTTCCTCGTCTTGCCGGTTGGAGCCCCAAACTTCATGGCTGCGGCTGAGGCTAACGTTAGGGTTCATAGAAAGGTTAGGGATATACTTGCCAAGGTGGATCCATATTTCACTGGTGGGAAGGGAGATGAGGGCGCGTGGGCTCCAACATTAACTAATGAGAAGGCGCTTGAGGTTGTTGTGAGGGCTTGTGAGGAGGTTTCGAGCGAGGTCGGCTTTGAGTGTAGAGTTGGGCTTGACGTTGCATCATCATCGCTATGGGATCCTGAAAAGCAGCGGTACATTTACGTTAATGAGGGTGTTGAGAGGGATTCTGGTGAGCAGCTTGAGTACATACTGAGCCTTATCAGCAAGTATAGGTTGATTTATGTTGAAGACCCGTTCCATGAGGAGGACTTTGAAAGCTTTAGGGAGCTCACATCTAAGGTTAGGGGCTGTCTTATATGTGGGGATGACCTCTTCGTCACTAGCGAGGAGCGCCTTAAAGTCGGCATAGAAAAGGGTGCGGGAAACGCCATAATAATCAAGGTTAACCAGGTTGGAACGTTAACAGACACTTGGAGGACTATTAGGCTCGCTAAGGAGAATAACTATGTGCCAATAGTCTCACATAGATCTGGTGAGACAACATCCTTCCACATAGCGCATATAGCGGTAGGCCTAGGATGCCCAATTATAAAAACTGGTGTTGTGGGCGGGGAGCGCATAGCTAAGATCAACGAGCTAATCTATATTGAGGAGATCCTGGGAGAGAAGGCTAAGATGGCTAGGCTGAAGATTTAAAGTTTATGGGGATGATGTGTATTGGCATCCGAGGATAAGGTTAAGGATGAGGTTGGAGCTGCTGTTGAAGGCCTCCTTATACCGCAAGAGGTTCTCCTCTCAGCTGGGGTACATATTGGAACAAAAATTAAGACGAGGGATATGGAGCAATTCATTTATAAGGTTAGGGGAGACGGCCTATTCGTCCTAGACATAAAGAAGATTGATGAGCGGATAAGAATAGCTGCAAAGTTTCTGAGCAGATTCGACCCACCGAAGATCGTGGCCACGGCTGCTAGACTCTATGCCCGCGAACCAGTCGCCAAGTTCTGCGAGTTCACGAAGGCAACACCCGTACTTGGAAGGTTTGTTCCAGGCCTATTCCTGAACCCACTTTATCCCGAGAGGATTGAGCCTGATGTAGTGCTGGTCTCAGACCCCCGCGCCGACGTCCAAGCCATTAGGGAAGCTGTTAAAATTGGTATACCAGTGGTGGCTTTATGTAGCACGGATAACGACTTTACAAACATCGATTTAGTTATACCAACAAATAATAAGGGTAGGAAAGCCCTAGCAGTCATATATTGGCTTCTGGCCAGGCAGATTCTGCGGGAGAGGGGTGAGCTCCCACCCAACGGCGACCTACCAGTGCCAATAGAGGAGTTTGAGGTTAAGCTCGTTGAGAAGCCCCAGCAGGCAACCAGCTAACCAGAATCAATCTAATCAGTTGATTTTTCTTCACCATCCTGAAGCTAATATTATTATAATCCCTTTAGTAAAAGTCTATTTTAGGATTTAGCCTATGGTGAAGAGATTTGTCGCCTAAAGTTAGGTACGCTAAATATGCTGGCAGCTTCTATGCTGGTTCTAGGGAGTCGCTTAAGAGGCAGATAGAGGAGTGCTTTAAGCATAGTTTTGGCCCCGGAGTTATTCCAGCTTTATCTGAGAGGGGCCCCAGATCGATAATTGGCTTAATATGCCCACATGCCGGATACATGTACTCCGGCCCAATAGCAGCTAACGCATATCATCGCCTAGCCTTAGATGGCAGGGTTGATACATTCGTGATTCTAGGCCCAAATCATCAGGGTATTGGTAGTGGCGTTGCGATAATGGATCAGGGCGTGTGGCGCACACCTCTCGGAGACATTGAGGTGGATGGCGACTTGGCTAGGGAGATTCTTAAGCACTCCGATATTATTGATATTGATGAATCGGCGCATGCATATGAGCATTCAATAGAGGTTCAGCTTCCATTCATACAATACATTTATAGTTTAGCCAACATGCCTTTCAAGTTCGTCCCCATCTGCTTTCTAATGCAGGATTTGGAGACTGCGCGTGAGGTTGGTAGGGCACTGGCCGAGGCCCTGAAGAATAGGAATTCTGTGATAATCGCTTCAACAGACTGGACGCACTATGAGCCTCATAGCAGGGCATATGAGAAGGATATGGAGGCGATAAACGCTGTCATACGGCTCGATGAGGATCGATTTTACTCTATTCTAGAGTCACGTAATGTTACGGCGTGCGGCTACGGTCCAGTGGCAGCATTAATGACAGCGGCTAAGATTATTGGCGCTAGGAGTGTTGAGCTGCTAAGCTATAAGACCAGCGGGGATATAACTGGAGATAAAATGGCAGTTGTTGGATATGCTGCCATAGTTGTAAGCAGGTAAAAAAGGGGCTAACTGTTGAAGAGACTCTCCGTTGCCTCGGCGCCAGCGAAAGTGATCCTATTCGGCGAGCACTTTGTTGTCTACAATAAGCCAGCTATAGTTATGGCGATAAATATGAGGGCTTATGCAAAGTCCAAGCCTGAAGAGAGTCAGAAGATAATTATTGAGTCTAAGTCAATGAATATTTCCGGAGCCTTTACTATTAGCGGCGATTATCAGCCGATCATTGGCGGGTTTGAGGGAAAGGAGAAACTTCTACCAATATATGTTGCCATTAAGAGCATTTTGGAGCGTGCTGGTGAGGAGCGTGGGGTTAGGGTGGAGATTGACTCAACAATCCCTGTAGCTGCTGGTTTAGGCTCATCGGCAGCCGTCTCTGTTGCGTCTGCAGCAGCTGTAAGCAGCCTCCTCGAGCTGAATATTAGTAGGGAGGATATTTTTATGGCTGCGCTTGAGGCTGAGAGGATTGTTCATGAGAATCCCTCCGGGGTTGACCCAGCCATATCAACCTATGGCGGGCTCATAGTTTACCGTAAAGGTGATGGAATAAGGCGCCTTAGCGTTGATGCGAGATTACCTCTCGTTGTCGGCGATACTGGCATTAAGCGGGTGACGGGTGAAATGGTTCTTCTAGTTGGGGAGATGAGGAGACGTTACCCGCTGGTTGTGGATAGAATCATGGATTCAGGCGAGGCTATAGTTGATGTGGGGGTTGAGGCGCTACGGAGAGGCGATCTAAAGACCATAGGGGACCTAATGAACATTAACCACGCCCTCCTATGCGCCCTAGGCCTCTCTAATGAAACTATTGAGAGGCTTATCCACGCGGCCAGGAGGGCTGGAGCATTTGGGGCGAAGCTTACGGGGGCTGGTGGTGGAGGATGTATGATTGCGTTGTCCCCACCAGATAGGATTAATTATGTTGTAAGAGCTATTGAGAATGCTGGTGGGAGAGCTTTCATAACTGATATTAGCTTGGAGGGCGTTAGGGTTGAGGTGCAGCAGCCCAACAGTGCTTAAGATAGGCGGCTCAGTCATAACCTTTAAAGACAGGGCGCTGACGCCGAACTTACCTGCAATTGAGCGGCTTGCCAGAGAAATATCTGAGTCGCAGGTCTCGCCACTTATAATAGTTCATGGCGGAGGAAGCTTCGGCCATCCTATAGCCGCCGAGTACAAGATAGCTGACGGGTTTAGGGAGTCGGGCCAGAGGGTAGGTTTCTCTAAAACTCATAACGCCATGGTCTCACTAAACTCCCTTGTGATTGAAGCTTTGCTCAATAATGGTCTCCCGGCGTTTAGCATCGCTCCATCTTCATTTATAGTTACGAGAAGTGGGAGGATCCATTACCTTTGTATGGATGTTTTGGGGCAGGCAATTAAGCTCGGCTTCATTCCAGTTCTATATGGAGACGCCGTCTTCGACTACAGTTATGGCTTCACAATACTGTCAGGCGACCAGATAGTTTCAAGGTTGGCTGTTGAGCTTAACGCTAGCAGAATTATTGTTGGCGTTGATGTCGACGGCCTATACACGTCGGATCCAAAGATGGATCCTCACGCCCAGCTTATAACTAAGGTAACTGTTAGCGAGTTGAAGGATCTTCTCAGCAGGATTGGCGGCTCAAGTTTCACCGACGTGACTGGCGGGATGGTGAAGAAGGTGATTGAGTTAATGGTTCCGGCATCGGCCGGCATCGAGGTCCTCATAATAAATGCTTTAAAGCCCAATAATGTTTATAGAGCCTTAAAGGGTGAAGAGGTCGTTGGGACAAGGATTATTAAGGGGTGAGGGCACCGCTAAGAGGACTGCGAATAGGAAGGAGGATCATTTGAGAATATGCCTTGAGAAGGATGTTGAGGCAAAGAAGATAACTGCCGGGTTTGAGGACGTCTTCCTAATCCATAAGGCCCTGCCGGAAATAAATTTGGAGGACATAAGGACTGAGACGGTCTTCCTTAACCATAAGTTTTCAGCCCCAATAATAGTTGAGGGAATGACGGGCGGGACTGAAAAGTCTGTCACCATAAACGCCGCCATAGCCCAAGCGGTTGAGGAGCTAGGCTTAGGGATGGGCGTTGGAAGCCAGAGGGCTGCTTTAGAAGACCCGAGCCTTGAGCGGACATATAAAATTGTTAGGGAGAAGGCTCCAAAAGCCTTCCTAGTCTCCAATATAGGTGGACCCCAGCTATTAATGGAAGACAGCATCTCTAAGATTAAGCGTGCGGTTGAAATGATTGAGGCTGACGCCCTAGCAATACATTTAAACCCACTTCAAGAGGTTGTTCAGCCTGAAGGTGAAAAATTCTATGCTGGGATAATAGATAGGATAAGGAGGGTTACTGAGAGGTTGGATGTTCCTATAATAGTTAAGGAGACCGGTGGAGGAATATCAGCTGAGGTTGCTGGGATGCTTGAGGATGCGGGCGTCGCCTGCATAGATGTTGCTGGGGCTGGTGGAACAAGCTGGGCGGCTGTCGAATATTATAGGGCTGTTGAGCAGGGGATAGCCTTCAGCAGGGATCTTGGGTTAATGCTCTGGGACTGGGGTATACCAACCGTTATAAGCTTAATTGAGGTCACACGCTCAACAAGCCTACCAGTTATAGCGTCCGGCGGCGTGAGGTCCAGCCTAGACATAGCCAAGAGTATAGCTCTTGGAGCCTCCTTAGCTGGGATTGCTAGGCCAGTCCTCCTATCAGCCTCTAGAGGATACGAAGATGTTAAGAGGATGCTGAGCTCACTCATAGCGCAGCTGAGGAGCGTAATGTTTTTGGTTGGGGCTGACTCAATAGAGAGGTTGAGGAAGGCGCCTCTAGTAATATTAGGTAGGACGGCTGAATGGCTCAGGGCAAGGGGTTTCAACCCAGATGAGTATGCTAGGAGGAGCTGGGCGTGAGCATTGAAGTCTATCTTGAGGAGAAGGCTAAAGTTATAGATGAGCGGATTGAAAAATATCTGCCGAGAATATTGTCAAGAGAATCATTAATCTTCAGGATTGTTCCGCCAAAATATAGTCTTGACTTTGAGGCGCTAAATAAGGCTGTAAGTATACCGCTATGGGACTTCCTAGATAGGGGCGGAAAGCGTTGGCGTCCAGCTCTATTCCTGCTGGTTTATGAAGCTTTAGGTGGAAAGGACTTTGAAGATGCCCTAGACTTCGCAATAATTCCTGAAGTGATCCATAACGGTACGCTGATAGCCGACGACATTGAGGATTCATCAGAGATGAGGAGGGGAAAACCATGCACATACAAGATCTTTGGGGTTGACGTAGCCATAAACCTCTCACAGTCAATGTACTTCCTTCCAATGATAGTCTTAAGCGAGAAGGGCGGTAAGATACCGGCTGAAAAGGCTAGAAGAATATATGAGATATATGTGCATGAGATGATTAACCTGAGCCTCGGACAAGCAATCGACATAGCATGGCATAGAGGTTTAGTTCAAATAGATAGGCTCTCAGAGGAACATTATCTACAGATGTGCGCCTATAAGACTGGCACCTTGGCTAGAATGGCCGCTAAGATGGCTGCAGTTTTAGCTGGCGCCGAGGAGGAGGTTGTCGAGAAAATAGGGGCCTTCGCAGAGTCTATAGGCGTCTCCTTTCAGATTCAAGACGACATCCTGGATATTGTTGGTGAAGAGTTCGCTAGGGGGAAGGGCGGCTTAGGCATGGATATAACGGAGGGAAAGATAACTTTAATGGTTCTTTATACTCTGAAGAGAGCTGAGAAGAGCGATAGGGAGGAGCTCCTAAAGATACTTGGTATGCATACAAGCGATGAGGGTTTAAGAAGGAGGGCTATTGAGATAATCAAGAAGTATGGTGCCGTTGAGTATGCTAGGCATGTTGCCACGAGAATTGTTGACGAGAGCTGGAGGAATATTGAGGGGCTTCTGCCTGAATCAGATGCGAAGAAAAAGATTAAGATGCTCGCTGAGTATCTTATCCAGAGAAGAATTTAGCAGCAACAGGATTTAAGAGGCTGCCCATATTGAGTGCCCCCGCAAGGGATCTAAGCGAGGTAAGGGAGACGATAAGGAAGCTGGCGTTACTGAATGCCATTCAATACGATGGAAAGGCGCAGAGTAAGCCAGTTTTAGGTAAACTCTTCAGCGAGAGACCTGAGCTTAAGGGCATAGCCAAGGAGATAGTAGCATTAGTGGATTCCATAGTCCAAGAAGTTAATAGCATGTCTCTGGAAGAGCAGAGGAGACTGCTGGAGACTTTATGGCCTGAGGCCCTCGCCAAGGAGAGGATGCGTGAGAAGGGTTGGGAGAAAACGCTTCCACCGCTGCCAAATGTTGAGAAGTATGGCCGTGTTGTAACACGCTTTGCGCCTAACCCCGACTGTGTTCTTCATCTTGGCTCAGCTAGGGCGATAGTGCTATGCTATGAGTATGCGAGAATGTATAATGGGCGCTTTATACTGAGGTTTGAGGATACTGATCCTAGACTTAAGAGATCCTCGCTTCAGTTTATGGACATGATTAGGAAGGATTTAGAGTGGTTGGGTTGTATTCCAGATGAAGAGTATATTCAGAGCGATAGGATAGAGATATACTATGAGCATGCCGAGAAGCTTCTTAGAGACGGATATGCCTATATCTGTACATGTAAGCCTGAGAGCTTCCATAGAAGGGTTATGGCTTGTGAACCATGCGAATGCAGGAATTTAGCGCCAGAGGAGAATCTGCGCAGATGGGAGCGTATGCAGGATGGGACTTATGGCGAGGGCGAGGCCGTTATGCGCATAAAGACCGACTTAAGCCACCCGAACCCGGCTGTTAGGGATTGGCCAGCCTTCAGAATAATAGACACCAAGAAGCATCCTCACCCAAGGGTTGGGTCAAAGTATAGGGTCTGGCCGCTATATAATTTCGCATGCGGGGTGGACGATCACTTAATGGGCATAACCCATATTATACGTGGAAAGGAGCATTTAACGAACCAGGAGAGGCAGAAGTACTTATATAAATATTTCGGCTGGGATTACCCTGAGGCTATACATTATGGGAGACTTAAGATTGAAGGAGCCTCGCTAAGCAAGTCTAAGATTCTTAGGGGCGTTAGGGATGGGCTCTACACAGGCTGGGATGATCCTAGGCTGGCAACGTTCCTAGCGCTTAAGCGTAGGGGGATATTGCCTGAAGCCATAAAGAGGCTGATGATAGATATAGGGCCTGGGGCAGCAGACATAACTATAAGCTGGGATAATCTCTACGCATATAATAGGAAGATGGTTGATCCGATAGCTAACAGATACTTCTTTGTTTGGAGTCCAGTGAGGCTCCTTGTTAAGGGTGTTGAGAAGGAGTTTACCGCACGAATACCCTTTCACCCAGATTACCCTGAAAGGGGGAGTAGGGTCTTCCATATAAGGCCTGTTGAGGGCTCCTTCACCTTCCTCATATCTGGGAGAGATGCTGAGCAAATGAAGGCTGGTAGCATTGTCCGCCTAATAGAGCTGTTTAATGTGAGGGTTGAGCATACTGGTAGAGATAGCATAGTTGCCTCATTCTACAGTGAACCATATTATGATGCGAAGAAGATGGGTGCGCCCCTCATACATTGGCTTCCTGAAGGGGATGGATTACCCTGCGAGGTCTTCATGCCTGATGGCTCCACTGTAAGTGGGCTCGTTGAGAGGTCTTTTGGCTCGGTCCCAATCGATAGAGTTGTGCAGTTTGAGCGCTTTGGCTTTGTTAGAGTTGACAGCGTCGGCGAGAAAATAATCGTTTTCTTCACCCATAGATGACTTCGACAGGCGGGCTTAAATTAAAGCTTATTAGCCTCTTGACAAAAGATTTTTCGTTAGAGGTGTTTGTGGTGAAGGTGGCTATATGCGGTTATCTAGGTTCGGGGTGCACTGAGGTTGCTGAGATACTTGCCGGAAAGTTTGGGCTAGAGATTTTTAATACCAGCAGAATACTTACGATGATAAAGGATTTTGAGCCGCTTAGTAGGTCTGGTGAAGTTGACGTTGATCTAATAATAAAGAATAAGCTTGAGGAGATATTGCAGCAAAGGGATAATATAATTATTGAGGGTAGATCAGCTTTCTTCCTGCTTGATAGGAAGGATGTTATAAAAGTTTTCCTGAACTCCTCACTTGAAGAGAGGATTAGACATGTGGCTAGTAGGAGAGGTATACCCTTGGATGAGGCACGTGAGGATATTGAGAGGAGCGATAGGGATAGGAACGGGATCGTCAAGAGGTTCTTCAATAAAGATGAGGTGACCCCTGAAGACTTTGACTTCTCAATAAAGACCAATGCTAAGACCTTCGCTAAAGTGGCTGATATAATAGCTGACGTCATTAAGGGCCTGTCAGCCATGCGTCCATGATTATAGGCATATTAAAAATATTTGCAACGCTCCGGAGCTCAAATATGATCGTCAATATACCATATGGTAAAACCTCAGTCAGCTTAGATCTGCCGGATGATAGGGTTGTGGCTGTTTTACAGTCTATAGATTTTAATGTACGCCTAGATGAGAAGAGAATTATACAGGATGCTCTGGATAACCCTATTGGGCATAGTCGATTAGCCGATCTATCGCTTGGTGGGCGGAGAGTCTGCGTGGTGGTTAGCGACTACACTAGGGCCACACCGAATGGCATCCTCCTCCCGCCAATAATTGAGTCGCTTAAGGAAGCTGGCGTAAAACCAGGCGAAATAAAAATTTTGGTGGCCTATGGCTTACATAAGCCAGCTCCAAGAGAACTGCTTAAAGAGTTTCTTGGCGGAGAGGTTATGGAGGAGCTGGAGGTTATAGAGCATGATGCTGAGAGCGAGAGAGATCTCACCTATGTTGGCATGACATCTTTTGGAACAAGATTGTCCATTAACAGGCATATAATTGGCTCAGACCTCATTATATTAACTGGCCTTATAGAGCCTCACTTCTTCGCCGGCTACAGCGGCGGGAGGAAATCAATATTGCCAGGGGTAGCTGGCAGGGAGGCTATCTTCAATAACCACAGCTATAAGATGATAATGCATCCGCTGGCGCGTTATGGTATTCTTAAGGGTAACCCTATACATGAGGATATGGTTGAGGCTGTGAAGATGATAAAGAGAGAGATGTATGTGGTTAACGTCGCTATTGATAAGAGCCACAAGGTTGTGGGCGCCTTCGCGGGCGATGTATTCGAAGCCCATTTGGAGGGTGTTCGCTTCCTCGATAGATATATTAAAGTTAAGTCGCCTATGAGGGCGGATATAGTTGTGACGAGCAATGGCGGCTACCCGCTAGACAGGGATCTATATCAGGCTGTTAAGGGCATGGCTACTGGAGAACTCGTTGTCAGGGAAGGTGGGGTTATAGTGATTTTCGCCGAATGTATTGATGGTATCGGTAGAGGCCATGAAGAGTTCTATTGGCTTATGGCTGAGGCTAAATCGCCCGAAGAGGTTTTAGAGCGTATAAGGCGGGAAGAGCCCATTAAGGATCAATGGGAGGCGCAGATACTTGCCAGAATACTGAGGACCGCGAAAGTTATTCTAGTGACAAAAAATATTAAACACAGCGTGGTTGAGGAGATGCATATGATACCGGCATCAAGCCCGGAGGAGGCTGTTGAGGAGGCATATAGAATTGCTGGAAACAAACCGAATATAATCGCCATACCCGAGGGGCCATATGTTATACCATATGTTGAGGGCTAGTCAACCTCGACAGTGAATAGCGCTGGCAAACTACATCAACCCTATAAACTTTAACCGTAACATATATAGGGAGAAACTTATAGTTTTTAGGGTTAAAAGTATATGAGGCTGAATCTGAGTTGATGAGGTTGATAGTGTATGCCGAAACCATTTTACGTTAAGTTTGACGTTCCAAGCGAGCTGGTAAATGCTGTTTACGAAGCCGTCCAAATATCGAATAGAACTGGTAAGGTTAGAAGAGGGACTAATGAGACAACTAAGGCTGTTGAGAGGGGGCTGGCGAAGCTCGTTGTGATAGCTGAGGATGTTGACCCACCTGAAGTTGTGGCACACCTCCCACTACTATGCGATGAGCGGAAGGTGCCATACGTCTATGTTCCAAGTAAGGCTAAGCTTGGGTCCGCTGCTGGGATAGAGGTTGCAGCAGCGTCGGTATGCATTGTTGATCCGGGCGAGGCAGGCGACCTAGTTAAAGAGATTATAAATCGAGTCCAGAAAATTAGAGGAGGCTAAGATGAGTGAGCCGCAGGGCTGCTAGAGAGCGGGAGGAAGCGGAGGAAGCTGGCGAAGAGATCCCAACCCCAGCTGAGGTAATACAGATAATTGGGCGTACAGGCGTAACAGGCGAGATAGAGCAGGTTAGGGTCCGCATACTTGAGGGGCCGGATAAGGGTCGAATAATTACGAGGAACGTTAAGGGTCCCGTTAGGTTAGGCGACATACTTATGCTTAGGGAGACTGAGAGGGAGGCGAGGAAGATAAAGTAGGCTTTAGCCCCATTTTCGCCCTCTAGGATGGTTTGAGACGATGCCTAAACCCAGAAGATGCTCATTCTGCGGGCATGAGTTCAATCCTGGAACAGGAATAATGTACGTTAATAATGATGGCACCATATTCTGGTTCTGCTCAAGCAAATGTAGAAAGAATCATCTGTATCTGGGCAGGGATCCGCGTAAGCTTAAGTGGACAGCCTATTATGGGCAGGAGGAGAGGGCTGGCAGGGAAAAGGCTTCAACCGCAAAATCCTAACTTACTTATCCCCTTTTCTATTGCCTAGAAGAGTGGCGGAACAAAGATAGTTAATAGTGTTATAGGCTCGATAATCTTAACTAGACTATGCTTCACGCCTCTAGGCACATAGATGAATGTGCCCTTACATATTTCTCTTTCACCCAGCCCCTCAACAAACATTATAGCCTTTCCTTCAATGCAATACTCTATTTGATCGTTCTCCTCATGAGTATGCATATCGAGCTTACTGCTCTGGCTAAGCATGCTTAGCCTAACGCTGGCAGCAGCCCCATCACATTTAGATAGAAGTATTTTTGTTGGGAATGGCATATTGGGGCTGATGGGTATTTCGCTCTCATGTTTAATTATTGGTTTCACATAAACCCCTCCATATCTCTAAATGTTTAGCTCAGCCCTTAAAAGGCTTCTCCCATAAAACTATTCTCCCACGCTTAATTTAACCTCCTCAAACCTTTCAAGGGATATGTCGCCGGGCTTCTGTGGAATAACCTTTATTATCGGCTTTGATGGAAATAGGTAGAGCGACAGTCTGACAGGCTTGCCGTTAAGCCTAAATGTCACATTTGAGCTATCAGCTAGATGCATGCCATCCGAAATTGACCTTATTGATCCTATGGTCTTGCCTAGAAGTTTCACCCTCTCTCCGAGCTTTGGCGTGAAGTCTGCGTGTACTCCGAAGAATCCATAATGTGGTATGCCCCCATCTATTAGCCCAACTCCATCGCCTAAGCTGACAGGTATACCGTGCTTAAAATCTCCATCCGGAGAGATTAGGGAGTATTCATGCTTAACTTCTATAACAACTCCTCTAATCCAATCTAGGCTTAACATTTCCCTACACCCCTCACTTATTCTAATTACCCTCCTAATTCTATACCCGCCTCTTGCACGGATTGGGTCGCTTGGCTTCCTAACCTCAACATGGATATGTGGATCTGTCCAAAAGTCAAAGAAGCCTGACCTTATAAGCGTCCCTATGCGTTCGCCCACCATTACTCTGTCGCCAATATTAACTGAGGGTTTGACGTGAAGGATTTTTATGAGGCGATCCTTGTTCTCTATGCTTCTCAGTATAATTAAGTAGTCTACTTTGGAATGCTCAAAGCCCCTATTCTCAAAGTAATTAACCTCCTTTATGAACATGACTTTGCCGGAGACTGGTGATGGAGCATCCCCCTCAAATTTAGAGTTAGAGCCTGGATAAATATCTATGCCGGTGAAGTTGCGGTGAGCAAAGTAGGGGCTGTTGAAGAATGAGAACCTTCCATCTATAGGACAGTAAATGTTTACACCTTCGGAGTATGCTGCAGCAATCATGCTTGGCATAAAATCGAGATAGTAATTAATTATTAATAATTCTTCTCACCTCCCATTTATATTAGAAGGGGCTGAGTTGTTATGAGTCTAGATTTAATCAGTAGGTTTAAGAGTGTTAGGGTTGCGGATGTTGTGGACGCTCTAGATAGATTCGGTTTCCACGAGAAGACATTGGTTTCGAGGGATATACGCCCAATTTATTCGGGAATAAGGGTCGCTGGTTTCGCCTTGACTGTTCAGGCTAGAAGGGTTCAGGAGGAGATTCCGTCAATGAGCCCTGAAGAGTACGATAAGTATGCTGAGGAGTGGTATAAAATTAGAGCTAACTATAACCACTTTATGAAAGATGCCGGTCCAGGAACAGTTATAGCCATTAACTGTGATGGGTGCTTGGACGTTGGCTTCTGGGGTTCAATGATAGCCTTAGTCGCTAAGGCTAAGGGGGTTGAGGGTGTTGTTCTGGATGGCGGCTGCAGGGACACCTGGGAGATCCAGCGCATGAGGTTTCCAGTTTTCTGTAGGGCGATCGGTAGGACGGAGGTTGTGGGTAGGCTTGAAATAAAACAGGAGTTCATTAACATCCCTATTTCGATAGGTGGTGTGACAGTTAATCCTGGAGACGTAATTGTCGGCGATGATGATGGGGTTGTAGTTGTTCCGAGGAAATTGGCTTTACAAGTGGTTGAGAGGGCGGAGAGGCAGATGGCTATGGATAGAGCCTCACAGAAACCCTATCTAGATATGCTTGGCTTAACCCTTTAAGCACAATGGTGGTATATATGGGGTTTAGGAGAATTGTACAGATAGGCATAGTTGTAAGCAATATTGAGGAGACTAGCGAAAAGTGGGCTAAGCTGCTCGGATTAGAGCCGCAGCCCATTATTGAGACTGAGGACTGGAAGCATACGCAGATGACCTTTAGAGGCAACCCTTCCCCTGGAAAAGCTAAGCTAACCTTTTTCAGGCTTGAGAACATAGTTATAGAGCTGATTCAACCGATAGGTGGCCCAAGCACCTGGAGCAATTTCCTAGAAAAGCATGGCTGTGGAATTCATCACATAGCGTTCACAACTGATGATGTCAATGAATCTACTAGGGTGCTCCTTGATCTTGGGGCTGTTGAGGAGCAGAAAGGGCTATTTAAGGGCGGCGGATACGTCTATTTAGACGCTAGAGAAAGTCTCGGAGCCATCTTAGAGCTCCTATATTATAGGAGAGATTAAGGGCAGAGTTCCTAGAGGGGTGTAACCATGGAGTATTTTGTGGCTGAAAAAATAGGTAGAGTTTTTCTTTTAAGACTTGATCCAGGGGACTATGTTTTAGAGAGCATAAACGAGCTTATAAGGAGGGAGGGGGTAAAGGACGCAGTCGTCTTTTCGGCTATTGGAACGCTGGACGAATGCGTATTACATATGGTTACGACAATAGGCTATCCGCCGAAAGAGTTCTTTAAGCGTTGGAAGGATGCGCCACTAGAGCTAGTGTCCATAATGGGTATAATAGCTGATGGAAAGCCACATCTGCACGCCGTAGTATCGGATAAAGACTACGCCTACGCCGGACACCTGGAGGAGGGGTGCAGAACATTGTATTTGGCTGAAATAGCGATAATAGAGTTGATCGGAGCAAACCTGACGAGAAAACGGGATGAAAGGGGTATCTTAAAGCTAAAGAGCCAGCCCGATGCCCATGAAACTTAAAATCTTCTCATTCCTCCCTATGCTAAAAATTATGGAGGCTTTTTCTGAATTAGGCTTAAAGAGAAAGCTTTTATATTCGTCTCGTCCTCTAGAACTTGGGCGTCCTTTATGGAGTACGCAGTGAAGACTGTTGGCCTGACGAAGATTTATGGGGGCAGGATTAAAGCCTTAGATGGTGTGGACTTAAATGTTGAGTCTGGCAAGGTTTTTGCTCTCCTGGGGCCTAATGGCGCTGGCAAAACGACCCTCATGAGGATTCTGACAACCCAGATTAAGCCGACATCTGGTGAGGCCTACGTGTTTGGGTTGAGTGTTGTCCGTGAAGGAGCTAAGGTTAGGGAGATGGTGAGCTATGTTCCACAGGAGATGAGCGTTTGGACTGATATAAGCGGATATGAGAACCTGCTAATCTACGCTAAAATCTATGGTATTCCACCGAGCAGGAGAAATAAGCTCATATGGGAGGCCTTAGAGAATATGGGCTTAAGCGAGTTCGCGAACAACCTTGTTAAAACTTATTCCGGCGGTATGATTAGGAGGCTTGAGTGCGCATGTGCCCTGCTAACCAGACCTAAAATATTATTTTTAGATGAGCCGACAATAGGTTTAGACCCATCAGCTAGGAAGGCTGTATGGGAAAGATTATCTATTTTTCGGAAGGAGAATGGTGCAACAATTTTCTTTAATACACATTATATGGATGAGGCTGATCTTTACGCGGACGAGATCGCTATAATTAATAGGGGTAGGATAGTGGCTTTGGGAACCCCGGAAAGCCTTAAGCATTCGCTTGGAGGTGAGATAATATCTCTTGAGGTCGAAGACTCAGCTTTTGGCTCGAAGGTTCTGGAAGCGATTAAGGGGTTAGATGTGGTTAGCGACATAATCATGGGTGGAAATGAGGTAAATATAGTGTCCCGGGATGCAGAGCATTCTCTGCCGGAGATCATGGATATTTTAAGGCTTAATGGTGTTTCCGTTAGGAGAGTTTCTATAACTAAGCCAACTCTGGATGATGTCTTCCTGAAGTATGCTGGTGTTAGGCTTGAGCCGGTGGCTGCTGGAAGGATCAGCGAAGTTAGACATGTTAGAAGCATGATTAGGAGGGGTTAGGCTTGAGGGGCTTCATGAGGAATGCATTCGCAATGATTGAGCTTGAGATGAGGAGGCTTAAGCATGACAGGACTGAGCTTTATTCTAGGGCTGTTCAGCCGATTCTATGGATAGCCGTTTTCGGCCCAATAATGGGCAGCGTTAGAGCTATACCGACCGGGGGAATACCATACACAGACTACATAACTCCCGGCGCCCTCATTCAGTCTACGACTTTTGTTTCAATCTTTTATGGATTAACGATCGTTTGGGAGAGGGAATCCGGAATCTTAAAGAAGCTTCTAGTCGCCCCAGCCTCACGGTACTCAATAGTTATTGGAAGGGCTATGGCATCCGGCGTTAGAGCCATTTTCCAAGCACTTATAATTATTCCGGTGGCGCTTCTCATGGGTGTGAGGTTCACGCCAAGCGTGTTAAACTTTATTCTAGCGCTGCTCGTGATATTTGTTTCATCTGGCGGCTTCGCTGCAACATCGATACTTGTGGCTTCATTTATGAAGACTAGAGAGCGTTTTATGGGTATAGGGCAGGCGCTAACAATGCCGCTATTCTTCGCTAGCAATGCCCTATATCCGGTTGCAATGATGCCTGAAATAATGCAGTGGATAGCGCACTTCAATCCGATGAGCTATGTTGTGGATGCCGTGAGGTCGCTGATGATAACTGGAAACTTAGCTAACCTGCCAATTGACTTGGCGGCAATATTTATATTTGATGCAGTAATGTTTGTGGTTGCTTCAATAAACTTTAGGAGGATAATAGAGTAGGAGAACTAAAAAATAGTGGGGATTTAATGGAGTATTCAGTATCTTCCGTACTCCTCGACAGCATCTATCAGAGCCCTTAAATTCTCTGGTGGAACGGGCATCGGAATATCCGCCACGCCGGGTGATAATATGAAGCCTCCGCCCGGCTTCACCTCGCTGAGAATATCCTTTATGTATCCCTTAATTTTATCCGGCGTGGCTTCAAGTAATAGTGATGGTGGAACCCCACCCATTATGCAAGTGTGTCCGCCTAAAATCTTCTTTGCTTTCCTAACATCGGTCTTCTCAAAGTAAGCTATGCCCCAGCCTCTTGGCAGCTCCAGTATAGTTTCTAGATGCGGGTCATGCCACCCCTCAAAGAATACTAGTGACTTTATCCCCTGCTCGTAGAGTGCTACTATAATCTTCTTGAGTGTTGGCCAGTAGAACTCATTGTATAATTTGGGCGATAGGTACTCGTTGAGGTGTAGTGGTATAAATGCATATTTTGCTCCAGCCGGCTTAAGGGATAATGCAACCTTAAGTATGGGCTCAACCAGTGCCTCGCATGCCCGCTTAACGTCATCCGGGTGCCTGCGTACATCTAATAGTGCCCCGGTTGGGTATCTGAGGAAGTCGCCTATGAAGTCTAGCGGAGCGTAGGCGAACGTTAGGGGGAGCGATGGCACGCCAACTTTAGCCAGATCTGCGGCCGAATCGCCTAGAAACTTGAGGTATCTGGAGACTTCGACTCCAAGCCTTATTAGGGCGACATTAGCCTTTTCTGAACTAGGCTTCTCTAGGTTTAAGCATGATCTTGGGAGTATCACTTCATTCAAGAATGTTATTGGGTCATCGGAGAGCTTGCAATATTCCTTGGCTTCCATGAACTGTCCGCCAATAAACTGGAATATGCTGTCTTCTGGGAGTTCTCTACCGGGCCACCTAGTATACTTGTCCCCCAGCGCGTCGTGCATCGGCCCGGTCCAGAATCTAACTGATGGTGCTATATCCGGGTAGTCTGAGAAGGCTAGGGCGAATATAAATCCCTCAGCGGCTAGGGCTGCGAGGAATACGTCTACTGGATATTCGGTTGCGAACCTTACGGATACTTCACGAGCCCTATCATAATTGAAGTATAATTCGTAGCCCTTCGCATATTTGCGTAGAATATCCCCGCAGGTAAATATTATTAATGGCACTCTATCGGGTTCGCCTAGCTCTATAGCCTTCTCAACCCTTCCAAACCTCTCTTTTAGGAGATCTTCCGGAGATTTTAATTCGGCTCCAGTCATAATTTCACCCTCCTAACCCCAGCATCTCCTTACATTTTCTTATGCCCAGCATTGCGTTATCCGCCCATTCATCTGCGCCGACATACCGCTTTACATGCTCATCCATCCTTCCACCACCAACTATAACTCTAACCCTATCCCTTAAGCCGGCTTCCTTGAGGGCGTTAACAGTCTTCTTCATCGACTCGTAGCTTATAGTTAAGAGCCCGCTCATGCCAACGATGTCTGGATTATGGGTCCTAACAGCATCAACGAATCTCTCTGGCGGGACATCAACGCCCAAATCTATAACCTTGAAGCCGGCAGCTTCGGCGAATGCTTTAAAAATGTTTTTACCTATATCATGAATATCTCCCTGAACTGTGCCTAAAACTATTGTTCCGAGGGGTTTAGTCTCCCTCTTAAGCTCTGGGAGAACAACCCTCATAACGCTATTAAATATTTCGCTGGCGAAAACAAGTTCTGAGAGGAAGTATTCGCCCCTTTCAAACCTTTCGCCAATAATTGTTGTCGCTTTCCTGCAAGCCTCAAGAATCTCGGATGGATCCGTACCCTCCCTGAGAAGTTTCTCAACAATTCCGAGAACCCTATTCTCATCGAGATTAACAAATGCGTCAATAAGATCCGCTAGAGACAAGTACTCCACCCATCAGAAAATAGGGTTAGCGGTGTATTAAAACCTTCCTGTCTCCATAAAATAAAGATTTCTTGGGATTTATTCTTTTAAGTCGGCTAGTTTTTGCTTCTAGGAAGGCTTTTATGGGTTCTCTATCCACTGTGAGCCTTTATCGGTTACCTCCTTCTTCCATATTGGGGTTTCATGCTTAAGCCTCTCGATCAACTCAACTATGGATTTGAAGCCCTCCTCCCTGTGCTTTGAGGCAACCAGTGCGTATACTGTGTCTTCGCCTACGCTGGCGGATCCAACCTTATGCTCAACTATGGCGTCGATTATGCCGTACTTTGCCTTTAGATCCTCAATTATCTTCTCCAGAGAATCCTTGGCAGCCTCCTCGTAGGCTTCGTATTCAAGCCTCAAAACCCTTCCCCCATCTCTGCCAGTACCCCTAACAGCCCCAACAAAGATTACCACAGCGCCTATCTCGCTTGACGCCCCCTTAATTTCACTCAATAAACTATTTAGATCGTCAAGCTTCTCGGATATTTTAACCTTCATTTTTCATCCACCGCCAACTGGTGGTAGAATCGCAACTTCATCGCCGTCCTTGAGCCTGTAAGTTATCTCTGGGCTCTTACCGCCAACTAGCACATAGTAGTTTCTAAGTATTGGGGTTCCATCCCTATTTACGGCAACCTCGCCCCTAATCGTCATGAATACTGATTGTTTCCACTCCTCGGCTACCTCACCATGTCTTTCAGGTATATGTTTTAGGAGGAGGTCTGCAAGCGTCGTCTCTCCAACCTCGTACTCCTCCTCCTTAACGCCAAGCAGCTCACGCAGCCTGCCGAAGTACTTAACTTTAACCTTGGCCATGTCTTTCCACAATCTCCTTTAAGGTAACCTAACTATAATAATTGAGCTCAAAAATTAATTTTTCCTATGTCTAGAAAAACCATTTTTTATAGTATTTCGGAGTAGATTTCCTACCTAGCCCTCCTCCTCTCTCCAGATTGTCTTGCACGCTCAATATTCTTTAAGCGTGCCTGGAGGATCGCTATCTTTGTTTTAGAGATCTTTCTCGGCTTTCTGATGCTGGCTCTAGCCTTAAAGGCTAGCGTCTTAAACTGCTTTGACTTTCCAGGTGAGCGTTTAACTTCATCGCTATTAGCGTTGTCGTCTTCGCTCCCTGCGCTTCTCTCCCTGATGAACGTGACTCTTCCCTCCTCTAGGTCAACCTCCTTAACCATCCAGCCCACGGTTAACCAAGCCTCTGATGGCATGCGCCCCCTGATGTTGCTCCACCACCCCTTCTGCTTACGGGCTGATTCTGGAAGCCTATCGCCTATGATCTCCTCAATCTCCTGGAAGGAAAGCGTGGTCTCGCTTAGGAATCTAGCCTTCTTGGCTAGGAATATGCTGAGGTTCATGTATTTGCTCCTTGAGGATCTTGGGGACACTTCCTTAACAGCGCATTTTAGGCATATTATTCCGTCTCCTCTCGGCAGGATGCAGTTTCCACAGTAAATCATCCCGCAGCGGCTGCATGTGTAAAGTGCGCTCCTTGGATAGGTTTCCTCACAGAGTGCGCAGACATTGCCGACCTGAATTATCTTTCTAGCCTTCAAGCTTCTCCATCCTGAAACATAGATTATCTCTGGATGGATTATTTATCTTTTCAGTTCACACCCAGCTTTAGGCTGCTGGGTGTGAAGATGTGGCGATGTCAAAGGATCAAAGTTTTAAGGCGTTAATAGCATCGATATTGGGTGGCTGTGTGGTTATGGGGAGATGCCAAGTATTTCGAGAGCATCTCTATTTATGATCTCCTCGATTTTTCTCTCAGGTATTCTCGGCAGATTCGTGCCCTCAACAATTAGATTTATCCTCCTCAAATTATTGATTGTCTCCTCAGGAGTGGTGACAGGCCAGTCTGAGCCAAGGAGGAGCTTGTGCATCTGGTCATACTCATTTGCGAGGACTAACGCATTATAGAATTGCCATGGTCTATAGAACAGGGCTGATATATCGGCGTAGACGTTAGGGTGCTTCCGAATCAAGATTATTGTATCCGGTATCCATGGGTGTCCCATATGTGCCACAACCATTTTCAGGTCTGGGAAGGCTATGGCAACCTTCTCTAATATTAGCGGGTAAGAGTACTCCATTGGGTCATATTTGCCGGGTGTCGCCCCCATATGGAAGATTATGGGTAGCCCGAGATCAACAGCCTTTGAGTAGATTGCGCATGCCCTCTCACTATAAGGATGAAAGTTCTGGTAGGCTGGCCCAAGCTTAATGCCTTTAAGCTTCAGCTCATTAACGCAGCGCTCAACCTCCTCAAGAGCATCCTCCCCATTGGGATCCACAGTTAAGAAGCCTATGAATTTTCCGCCATACATCCTCACGTACTCCGCAACATTATCATTCTCATGCTTATCCCTCCCAAAAGATAGCCCAAAAACTATCGCCCTATCGACATTTCTCATGGCTTTGTAGTGATCATCCCAGCAGAGAGCATCCATATCTATTGGGTGACCTGGCCGTGCAGTATAATACTTTGGCTTCTCAGATTTAGCTGGCTGCCTATTTCTTGGAAGGTGAGTGTGTACGTCAACTATCATTCTCACCACAAGCACTATTTTATTCCAGTAACCCTAATAACTTTGGTTGGAGCGTTTTGGAGTTTCGCTAGGGTAACTATATATTTTTAGTCGCTTAATCATATTCTGGGGGTGCTTATGAAGACAACTCCAATAGGAATAGCCTTAATTAATGATGAGAGGGAGCATGTTTGGAGGGCTAATAGGGATGAGTGCATGGAGGTCGTTCATAGGTGGGCTGAGATTATTAGGAGGGGGGTTAAGAACGTTGATGGGTCTTCGCCTGAGGTTGTTGTCGGCTCGGATACGATAACCTCTGTTAGGGTTGCTCAGAGGGTTGGCGAGGAGCTTGCTAAGGCGAACTGTAAACAAATAATATTATGCTTCTACGTCTGGAACTTCCCATATCTAGTCTGGCCATTCATCAACAGCGTCGGCAGAGATAAGCCTATCCTCTGCTTATCAAATAACAGCGGAAAATATCCTGGAAACGTCGGCCTATTGGCGACGGACGGCGCCCTAAGACAGGCTGGGTTGAGGACCCATAGGATAATTGGAGACATGAATGATCCTGAGGTTCAGGCCGAGGTTATAGATTGGGTTAGGGCTGCTCAGGCATATACGGCTATCCAAAATGAGGTTTATGGCATGTATGGCGGCCACTCCATGGGCATGGAGACAGGCTACTTCCACCTAATCCCAATAATAAAGACTTTCGGAGTAACCGTCTGCCAGATAGATCAATTTCTTCTAGTTGAGAGGATGAAGGATGTTGATGAGAGGGAAGTTGAAAAGGCCATGAAGTGGTTCACCGAGATGCTTGGGGACAGAATAAGATATGATGGTAAGATGCTCACGCCTGAAACTCTGAAGAGGCAGATACGGCTATACTTGGCGATGAAGATGATTAATGAGGAGATGGGCTTCGACTTCTGCGGCATAAAGGGGCAGAGGGAGCTCTCTGAGTACGTATGCATAACAGACGTCGCCGAGATGCTCATGAACGACCCATACGACTGGAATGGGCCTAAAGAGCCTACGGTCTGCGCCACTGAGGCCGACTCGCTGGCGGCGGTAACAATGCAGCTCCTAAAATATGTTAGCGGGGGCCTCCCAGTCCTATTTATGGATGTCCGCCTATACCACCCGGACAAGGACATATGGGACTTCTGCAACTCAGGAAACCATGCAAGCTGGTACGCTTCAAGGAGTATGGATCCAAAGGAAAACTTAAAGAAGGTGACCTTCCACCCAGCCCTAGAATTCTACTTTAAGGCTGGCGGCGCATCCGTTGAGTTTGATGCCGCACCAGGGCCGATAACATTCGCCAGGCTCGGGCTCCTTGAGGATAGGCTCTACATGGTTATAGTACAGGGCGAGGCTGTCGAGCTGCCGCCTGAGGAGCGCAGAAGGATAAATGAGCAGACGAACCCAACATGGCCGCATGTTCACGCTAAGCTAAACTGCGGCTTCGAGGAGTTCATTGAAGTTTTTCCAAGCAATCATATACTTGGGGTTGCCGGGAACCATGTGAGGGCGCTAAAGTATCTCTGCGAAATAGCTGGCATAGAGCCTATAATCCTAGGCCCAGAAGGCCAAAAGTACACTAAGCCCATCTGGAAGCGAGTATAAGTTGGTGTAGCCGAGCTTTCTCAGCCCTCCAGCCCCTATTTTTTAACCTATTTAATTACCGAGGGTTGGGGCATTAAAAGACCAAATCTTCCGGAGTACATGTTCAACATCCCTAGCAAAGCTTGTTTCGAGAAGTTTCTCTACACTCCCAAGCGCATCCTCTAGGCTAGTGTCGAAGCGTATGCTTCCAAGGAAGCATATGCCTAGGGCTTCAACCTCGAGTTTAATGTTCTCTGAGTTATCCATCTTCATGTTCTCTATAACGCCAACTATGGGGGCCTTAAGGCCCTTAAGCAGGCTGAGCAGTCTCCTAACAGTCTCGAAAGCCATCTTAGATGGCGTTGTAATGAGGAGGAAGTTTGCGCCCCTAACATACTTAAGTATGTCCAGCGTTAGGTCGCTTATGCCGGGAGGCATATCGATCAGTAGAATATCTAGGCTACCCCAGCGGGTGATCGCCAGCATCTCGAGAAGGGCGTTGGATAATTCTTCTCCTCTGAGCGGTGTGGTTTCATCCCCAATATAGAAGATTAAGGACATATATTTTACGCCGTGCACTTCGGGTGGGATAATTCCCCTATCTTCAGTAGGCTTTAAGCCTATTGCGTTCAGAACAACATGCGTTGTTGGACTTGTGAAGTCTAGGTCTAGGAGACCCGTTTTAAAGCCTCTTCTTGCTAGGAGTAAGGCTAATGTTGATGCTATTACGCTCTTCCCAACACCACCCTTACCGCTTAGGACAACAATTATTCTCTTTATGCCGCTTAACCTCTCATCTATAATGCTTCTCCTTGGATCTATCATCCTACTTAACACCCCTAATGCTAGATATCCAGACACCCCTCCCACCTGAGAGATCGAAGTCTGGGCTTCCACATTTTGGGCACCTTATGTATGCGTGGGCTACCTCCGGAATAAAATGGATAGCTTCCATAATGTCGCTTGAAGCTCTAATGTCTCTGAAAAGCCATCTATGGCCGCAAACCCTACATTTAAAGGCTGCCTTAGACACCCTTATAACAAATTTTGTATTTGCGAGCTTGCCGGATCTAAGCTCCCTGAGGGCGAAGTCTAAAATTTCTCTGTCAACCTGCTGTAGCTCGCCGACCTTTAAGTGAACCTCGCTGACCTCCCTCAAACCCTCCCTCTCGGCAGCTTGGGAGACAGCCAATATTATAGCCTCGGCCAGAGCCCACTCATGCATAGGAAAAGTTTAGATGGCCCATGATTTAAGAATATCTAATGCAGCCGGTGTTAGAGATGGATGTTGGCGGCGAATATATAACTATGCTACACGGTGCAGGCGGCTCAGTCATGCATGAGCTCGTAAGAAAATACATTCTTAAGTTTTTCGGAGACCTTGAAAGCGGCAGCCTAGAGGTTCCACTTAAAGCCCTCGATGACGCCGCAGTCATTAACGGCATAGTTTTTAAGAGCGACTCACACGCGGTTAAACCAATATTTTTCCCAGGAGGAGATATTGGTAGGCTAGCAGTCTCAGGAACAATCAATGATATTGCGGTTATGGGGGCTGAGCCAGCAGCCCTAGCATGCGGCCTCATACTTGAGGAGGGCTTGGCTTTAAGAGATTTGGAGCGCATACTGAGGAGTATGCGTGAGACCTGCATTGAGGCCGGAGTTGCCATCGTCACAGGCGACACCAAGGTTGTTGAGAAGGGTTCACTTGGCGGATGCGTAATAAACACATCCGGCATAGGGTTTGAGACCGAAGCCCTGAAAAAGAATATCAGCATCGTCAGGAGATATCGCGCCGACTTTAGGGCTAAGTGGCTTCTCGACTCAAACCTGAGGGCTGGAGATAAAATAATAGTCTCCGGAACTATAGGCGATCATGGCATAGCAGTCCTATCAGCTCAGGAGGGCTTGAGCTTTTATGGTGAGATAAGGTCTGATGTTAGGCCGTTGAACAGAATGATCCAGCGCATGCTCGGCGAGGTTGGCGGGGTTGTCGCCATGAAGGATCCTACGCGGGGTGGGCTTGCAGACGCTTTAAATGAGTTTAGCGAGAAATCCAATTTAGGCATACTCATATATGAGGACAGGATACCGATAAGGGGGCCTGTTAAGGCCGCCTGCGATATGCTTGGTCTGGATCCGCTTGAGATAGGTAATGAGGGTAAGGTCGTGATCGGCGTAGTTAGGGAGAAGGCTGAGGAGGTTCTAGAGTTTCTCAGAGCAACCGATGAGGGCAGGGATGCTGCAATAATAGGTGAGGTCACAGATAAGTTTAATGGGGTGGCAATGGAGACAATTATAGGCGGAAAAAGGATTATTCCGAGACCCCTAGGAGACCCGATTCCAAGAATATGTTAGCACTATTCCTCATACCAAGCCTTCCTAATGGTTTTAGGCCTTAAAGCAGTTATGCCTTCCAGAGCCTCTAGGAGTATCCTGGTTTTCTCAAGCTTCGGCTCCGGGAGCCTGTTCCCATAATTATCGTAGCCCACGTAGACTATCTCCGGCGAAATATTATAAATCCAATCTATGAACTCCTCATCGAAGTCTAAGATCGGCTCGATGACAACAGCCTTCCACCTCCAATTGAGCCTAACCATGGCTTCGTACCGCTCCCTTGGCGGCGGAGCCCTAGTAAGCTTATAGTCCCGGTTAGTCTCCAACGTTACGCCGAGCACAACATTACCGCTGAACTTGTCCTCAAACTCCAAGTACCTCTTCGGATTCTTTGTTAGGAAGAAGAATTTTGATCTGGGCTTCAACCTAACAACCCTCAGAACCTTATCAATCCATTCTACTGGAATCCAGTCGCCCCACATGTCACTCATATCGCAGTTATGAGACACAATTCCATTTGATATATAATTATGGGTTGTTGTTGTTAAATCATAGAGCACTTCTCCAGAACCCTCAACCTCGACTTCTCTAACCCTCTCCCAGCCAAGTTTAATGTCTCGGCATCTTAGGCGGCTTTCACAGTCTCCTTTATCGTTTTTCCTCTGCTTATTGAGGCGGACACAAACGCTGTCCCCCACTTTTAAGTCTTTTGCCGCCACATATCCTCTGAGCGTTAACATCCTATGTGTTGGCGAGCAGATTATCTCTGTAGAGTCCGTAACTATCCTGTAAGCGACCTCCGTCTCAACCACTGTTTTAGCAATAACAGTGCTTGGCGTAATAAAGCCTCCATGTAATCCCAGAATTACATCGCCAACGCCAACATCTTTAACTTCAGAAGGACCGTTAATAGTATCAATTAGCGTTTCTCCTGCTACACACACAAAGATAAATCTGCCGTTTGGAATCCTCTGCCTAAGCCTCCACTCAGCGAGAGCAGGGCTGAAGCCGTGTGTTTTATAGGGTTCAACACCCATGGAAGCAAGCCTCTTAGCGAACTTCCTAGCCCAACAGTAGGAGCACATGTGTAGACAGCCCGTGATAGGGTTCCACGAATAATTTATCTCCTCAAACTTCACGTTAACTTCCCGCATCCGATCACATCTATAAAGTAATCTCACTAACCCGCATATATTTATGAGCCAATAGTCTTAATCCTCAAAAAATAAGCCTGGAAAATTACCATTAGTAAACTTCTTTAGGATATGCACCTGCTCTTATCCTGAAATATTCATGTATATTTTTCTGATGGTGACATTTTTATTGGCTGAACGCAATTTACTTTTTGGGCGTAGGATTATTATGGGGGACCCATTAGCTAAGAAGCACTATTCAAGTGAGGTTGTTAGGCGTGAGATAGCGGATTATTGCAGGGGTAGGTGGGTTGCCCTTGAAGGCGGCGCCTTGAGCAGCAGGGTTTTCCTCAGATATTGGAGGGATGGCAGACCCTTAACGGTTAACGATGCCAACGATGTCAAGATTTTGCTAGAGCAGTTTGGAGGCTTGAACCCGAGAACAATATATGGCTCAGTCAACATTTACAGGAGCATCTCGGCGAAAGAGAGTTTAGAGGACCCTAGAAACATAGCTTACGCCTCCCCAATATGGGATATTGACGGCGAGCTTAGTGAATGGAGGGGTGTGATCGAGGCCGCCAGAATAATAGTTGACGATCTTGAGAAGCTTGGCATCTCAGAGTCCGTCTTCATCAAGTGGAGTGGCGAGGGAGCACATGTCCACGTCCATGAGCGCTGCTTCTCAAACGACGTTCTCTCAAAACATAATCCCCTAGACATAGCCTACTCGCTTGTGGGCTTCGTCCTTGAGAGATGTAGGGAGAAGATAATGGATGTTGTAGCGAGGTATAACAGCGTTAAAGTTGAGAATGAAATAGACATGAAAAGGGTCTTCACAGCACCATTATCACTACATAGGAGGCGCCCCCTCTGCTGCATATGCATTAAGCCAGGTGAAATAGACAGGTTCGAGGTGGAATGGGCTAACCCCGAAAGCTTTAGGCATAATGTTGAGTGGAGGCGATATAGTGAAGGCGAGGGCGATGAGGCGGCATTTAAGGCGATTGAGAGTATTGGCGGTTATGGGGGCTGGCTCAACGCCGCAAACACAGCAATTAGAGCAGTGATATCAGCTGAAGGATTTGCGGAGGCCAAACAAAAACATGAAGTTAAGGGCGGCGGCAGGTTAGGACGCTTCCAAGTTATGGGGCTGCTCCAGGCGGCCAGATTTTACCTGCTGACCGGTGATCTGGAGAGGGCTAAATCCTTCGGGTTAAATAGGGCTATATTCTATGCGTGGGCGAAGA